>JAABVA010000018.1_pt1 | contig 197420 bp, 182 predicted proteins | sample 5560331 | NCBI WGS metagenome assembly JAABVA01 (sample SAMN12812661, study PRJNA571458) | rock metagenome | isolation source: Antarctica rocks | place: Antarctica: Victoria Land, Mt New Zealand sud | collected 2016-01-07 | reverse complement strand
ATTACCAGGACACACAAGCCTTGTTTTATTCCCTTAACCGTATACTCAATAATATTGGTAAAAACCTGTTCCTAAATTTTAAACCATTCCAAATTAATCTAAAATAATTTTAAAGAAGTACTTAATGTAAATTACATATAATGAATAGGGCACACAACAAAAAGCTCGCGATATTTAGGTTATTTTCACAAAATTTAGAATGGATAAAAGAGCATCCTGAAATTTCTTTTCGACCAGGTTTTTCAAACGGCTACATCTGTCCTTTATGTTTCGACGTTTTTTTCGAAAAAGACTTAGATAACACTTTGCAGAATTATTTAACCTTTGAAGATATTCCACCAAAATCACTTGGTGGTAAACCTTTAGCATTAACTTGTAAAAAATGTAACTCAACCAGCGGACATCAACTAGATGCCCATTTATTAAATAATCTTTTAGATACAGATGCAAAAATGTTTCTTCCAAACTCAAAAGCGGAAACAACTTTTGAATTAAACGGAAACAAGATGAATGGTGCTATTGAAGTTGATGAAAAAGGTACTCTTAAACTAGACTTACAAAACCAGCGTTCAGATCCACAACAGACAAAGAAATTTATGGAAGATATGTTTCCACCCCGAACAATTTATAATCCATTTTTTTATCCTGATAAAATTTTTGACAATCAATATAAAAGTCCTACTTTCCTAATGCAATTTAAAAACACTTCAAATAAAAGACGAGCAGAAATTGCGTTATTAAGAATAGGCTATTTGATAGCTTATTCAGTTTTAGGCAATGGGTTTCTTATAAATCCAGGACTTTACAAAGTCAGAGAACAAATTTTAAATCCGGATAAGAACATTTTGCCAAAATCTTTTTGGATCAAATTTGATTTCCAAAAAGAAGTTGAAGGGATAAATATTGTCTCATTACCTAAAGAAATGCAGTGTTTTCTAGTAGTTTTCAATTTAAAAACTGCAAGTCAATCAAGACAGTTTGCAATTGCATTACCAGGTCCGTCTGGTTCAGGTCTTGCAGTTTATGATTATATAACTGATTACCTTTGTGTAGGTGACGGAACTAAATTTTGGGAAGGAACATTTGAGCATATAAAAACAAAAGACTACTTACACAGAAAAGAATACGCCTTTGCTAGTCATTGGTACTGGCAAAAATATACAGATGAGAATTATGAACCAAAATATAGATCAGACATTATCTGACTAATATAATAATCATTAAACTGCTAGTTTTTTGCAACTATCCCGAAATATTGCTGCACCTTACCCAGCAACTCCTCCTCAACTTTTCCATTAGTAGCAATTACATCACGGCTTTTAAGCATGTTATCCCCACCGTAAAAATCAAAAACTTGTCCGCCTGCTTGTTTGACGATAATAATACCTGCTGCCATATCATAATCGTTCAAATTGTATTCGTAATACGCATCAAAGCGGCCGCAAGCCGTATAAGCCAGATCAACCGCGGCAGAACCTAAACGGCGCAAACCATGGCAGCTTTGCATCAAATCTTTAAACAAATTCAGGTAAGCATCAGCCTTCTCAAAATTATAATATGGGAAACCGGTTGCAATCAAACTATCGGCCACAGTTGGTTTATCAGAAACATGGATTTCTTTGCCGTTTAAATAAGCTGGTGCATTTTTCCAGGCATAAAAACATTCATCCATGTTGATCTCATAAACCACGCCCAACACTAATTCTTCGTATTCTTTTAAGGCGATACTCACCGAATAAACCGGCAAACCATGGATAAAATTGGTGGTTCCGTCCAAAGGATCAATCACCCAATTGTATTGCGATGCTGTTTTTACCACTGTTTTTTCTTCGGTGATGAAACCGGCTTCGGGCAAAAGTTGCTGCAATTTGGCCACGATCATTTCTTCGGAAGTTTTATCTACATAAGAAACCATATCGTTCAAACCTTTAAACTCAATGCGGTCGGCACGGAATTTTCCGGCTTCCGTGCGGATGAAACTACCGGCTTCTTTAGCTAAGGCAACTACTTCGCTGCACAACATTTCTAAATTCATTTTGAACCTCTTTTAATATTAAATGAAAAAAATTTATGGACAAAATAACTGGCAATGCCCAAACTTAAAGCACCAATTATTCTTGCCAAAGGCGGATAGACTTTAAATACATAAACAAAAAGCCGCAACATGAGTAAATTTGCGAAGAAACCAACAAACGCAACTAAAGAAAACCGTGAAAACTGGTTTCGGAAAGAGAGCTTTGAATGGGAAAAAACAAAGTATTTGGTCAGCAGAAAATTGCAAACAATGCAGCAACTGTAAGAAATTATCAAGGAAAATATATCTCCGGAAATATTGTAATTGAATATTTTTACGCTATGATTGATAAAATAATAGTGGTAAACGAAGTAATAAACTAAACCATCCACAATAAAACCAACGCCTGCGGATAGAAAAAAAAGAACTATCTCATTTTTAAGTAGTTTCTTGACAAAAGGGTTTTTGATTTTTATCGGCATTAAATTGGAATGATGCTTCTTTTATGCCTTAAAAATGCTTGCGCAACAAAGCCAATTCCAGTTAAAACCAAAACTGCGGATATAAATTCGGCCTGTGTAAAAGCAATCCCAAAAACATGGTATTTGGTGTTGACGCGGATCAGTTCGATCAAAAACCTTTCGGCACCGTTTAGGATCAGATAAATGCCGAACATCAATCCCGGCGTTTTGATATATTTCCTAAGCCACCACAAAAACAAAAACAGCGCAATACAAATCACAGATTCATAAAAGGAAGTCGGATAAACCGGTACTGGCAACTCGTGGCAGTATTTGCCAATGCAACCCGAAATTTGCACGCCTTCGTCGCCCACATTGTGCGGGAAACGAAAAGCCCACATCCAATCCGGCGCCCAGCTCAGCCAATGTGGTTTAGACGCAGTATTGATAATTCCCCAATCGCCGTCCCCGGAAAGCTGGCAACCGATCCGGCCAACGCCATAAGCGATCATCATTCCCGGAGAACCAATATCGGCCATGTCAATGAGTTTGATATGGTTTTTATGAGCAATATACATCACCGCCGCACCACCGCAAATCAGGCCGCCGTAAAAAGTTAATCCGCTGAAACCAATCATCATTCCAACCGGATCTTTTACAAACTCGCTCCAGTTTTCCAACCCGTTAAACAGCTTGGCTCCTGCAAATCCCCAGAAAGCTGCCCAAACCAACATCGTGCCCATCAGTTCGTAAGGGTGGACCGTTACTTCTGCTGTTTTGGGGTGAGGCAAAGCCGACTTTTTCTTTTCCGCATAAGCCCAATAAGCAAATGCGGTAGCCAGGATAATGCCACCAATCCAATTGCCGCGCGTAGAAAGCAGGAATTCCTGCGGGTTAGCTACCAACTTTTGGTAGTTAAAAACAGCATCAAGCAATTTATAGCCGAGGAAAAACCCGAAAACCGCATTGCTCGTCAGTTCTAAAACAGAAGCTGGTTCTCCGGTGGTGATTGTTTTTTTGAAAGGATGAATGTAGCCAAGCTTCTCTTTCCGCTTCATTTCCTGCTCAAAAGCCCAATAGGAAGCGATGAAAGCCGCAGCCACAAAAAAGCCAAAAGTTTGTATTGGAAGCGGAATGGTTAGGCCGGTTAAATACCGGATCAGTTCGGTGATGGTTGGAAACATGTAGAGCTCTTTTCGAGCGAAGATAAAACTAATGAACCAGAATTTTTGCTGTTTCCTCAATTTCCATATCACCGGATACTGCAACAGCTATTAAACGCACTGGTTTAATTTCATTTACCAGCAAAGGATCATAAACAGTTTCTATTTTGACATAGTTTCGAGTGAAACCGTGCATCAAACCGTCGTTGGTTTCCCGCTCAAATAAAACATCAGCGGTTTTGCCAACCTGGGAATCGTAAAAAGCACGGCGTTTTTTATCTGATAAAATATGCAGCATTTTACTGCGTTCTGCGCGAGTAGAACCAGGAATCACGCCGGATAGTTCTTTTGCCAAGGTATTTTCACGTTCAGAATATGTAAAAACATGGAGATAAGAAACCGGAAGCTCGTTTAAAAAGTTGTAGGTATCAATAAAATCTTCACGCGTTTCCCCCGGAAAACCAACAATTACATCTACGCCAATGCAGCAATCCGGCATTAGTTCTTTGATCTTGCTGATGCGTTCTACATACAATTCGCGTTTGTAACGACGGCGCATCAAACTCAAAATTTTATTGGAACCGGATTGTAGCGGAATATGAAAATGCGGAACAAAACGTTTTGAAGCTGCTACAAAAGCAATAATTTCATCGGTCAGTAAATTGGGTTCAATAGAAGAAATCCGGATCCGGTCAATGCCTTTCACTTCATCCAAAGCTTTAATTAGATCAATAAATTTATACTGACGAATACCATCAACCAAACCAAAATCGCCCAGGTTTACGCCGGTCAGCACAATTTCTTTTACGTTTGAAAGTGCGATTTCCTGCGCTTGTTTAAGCACATTGCTGATGGTATCGCTCCGGCTTGCACCGCGCGCCATCGGAATGGTGCAGAACGAACAGGAGTAATCGCAGCCGTCCTGAACTTTTAAAAAAGTACGCGTGCGATCACCAAAAGAATAAGACGGAACAAACTCGTTTGCTTCTTTTACCGGAGAATTATAAACAATTGCTTTCGGGTTTTTGGTGAGATCAGTAATATGCTGCACCAACTGGAATTTCTCTGCTGCGCCCAAAACTAAGTCCACACCTTTTATTTCCGAAATCTCTTTTGGCTTTAATTGCGCATAGCAACCAACAATGGTGATGTAAGCTTGGGGCGAAATCTTCAATGCTTCTTTTACCACCTTTTTACATTTGCGGTCGGCATTTTCGGTAACCGAGCAAGTGTTGATCACATAAACATCAGCTTGATCGGTAAAATTAACAATATCATAATCAGCCTGTTTAAACAATCTGCCTATAGCAGAAGTTTCTGAATAATTGAGCTTGCAACCGAGTGTGTAAAAGGCAACTTTCCTGTTCATTGAAGTTTGCAAAGATAAAAAATATAGGATAAAAGAAGTAGAGTGGTTAGTCAGTCAAATATAAAGGATTCAAATTTGTATAATTTAAAATTGGATTATGTGATATTAATTTCGAGGTAGATATTGCTTATTTCCGTTATCATTTATTTTATAATGTCCACCCCGCGGTCCGTGATAATCATTATTTGATACGCTTATGATTTTACTAATTACAAATAAAATCACAACTATTATCACAACAATAACAAAGATTGGGTTATCAAAATCACTTTTTTGATTATACGATCGTCTAGCAATAAACTATTTATTTATGGATTAAATCTAACAATTGGTTTTATGATAATGATAATGATAAGCAAGGAAATTTCAAGTTTCTTTTTTAACTGGATGAATAAGATAAAAAATATAGGGTAAAGAAGCATCCTGTCATTCCGACGATAGGAGGAATCTTCATCAAATAAAAACAAGTTTCTCTTTCGCTTTGATGAAGATCTCTCCCTTCGGTCGAGATGACAAAAAATTAGTGAAGATTACTCTTCCTTTTCACTCCAGCGGTAAGTTTCGTGCTCCAATCCCGCTAGATCAATAATGCGGTTCACCACCGTCATCGCCACTTCTTCAATCGTTTTTGGGCGACTATAAAACGATGGAACCGCCGGACAAATAATGCCGCCAGCTTCTGTAACGGTTTGCATATTACGCAAATGGATCAGATTTAGAGGCGTATCACGGGCAACTAAAATCAATCTCCGCCTTTCTTTCAGGATCACATCGGCAGCACGGGTAGTCAGATCGTTGGAAATCCCTCCGGCAATCCGGCCTAAAGTTCCCATCGAACATGGTACAATAATCATCGTATCAAAACGCGCAGAACCGGAAGCAAAAGGTGCCATAAAATCTGTTTTGCCATAAAATTTAAAGGGAAAGTTTTGATAACTTTCATCCCCCAGTTCAAACTTCCAAACATCACGGGCATTGTCAGACATCACCACGCCAACTTCCTGGACCTGGTCCTGCAAAGCCTGCAATTTTTTGAGCAATAACCTGGCGTAAATAGAACCGCTGGCACCGGTTATGGCAACTACTATTTTCTTTTTCATCAATTTTTATGGCATAAAAGAAGCATGGCTACTTCAGGTTTTCATCAATCAGCAACTGGATAATGCCATCCACCATCCCCACTTTCGGTACAAATATATTTTTGATACTTGCCCATTTCATTACCGTTATAAAAATAAGGGCAGCCGGAACAATCACATCCGCGCGGTCCTGGTTCAAACCCAAAATATAAATACGGTCTTTTAAAGAATAAGAACTGAGGTGATGGTGCAAACCCTTCAATTTGGCCATCGAAAGTGCTTTTCCTTCTTTTTCTTCGGATAGTTTAAACAGTTTGTTGATGTTGCCGCCCGTGCCGATGCCCGTAATATCCTTGTAAGATTTGGTTTTAACAGAGAGGAACCGCTCCATTTCTTTCCAGGTTTCGTCTTTGTCCTGATTGTCCAAAATCCGGATCGTACCGATATTAAAGGATTGGGAAGCCACCAAAACACCATCCGAAAAAAAGGACAGCTCCGTACTTCCGCCGCCAACATCAATGTATAAGTAGTTCTTTTTCTTGTCTAATTTCTCTTCAAAATGGCTGGCATAAATGATATTGGCCTCGTTTTGCCCACCCACAATTTCCAGGTCGATCCCTGCTTTCTCTTTTACCTGTCCTACAATTTCCAGCCCGTTTCCTGCTTCCCGCATAGCCGAAGTGGCACAGGCGCGGTAAGCTGTTACGCCATAAACGTCCATCAGATCGCGGAAGGCGCTCATGGTTTTTACTAAATTTTCAATTTTTTTACCGGATATTTTTTTATCGATAAAAGCATCGTCGCCCAGGCGCAAAGGCACGCGGATCAGTGTGTTTTTTTTAAAAGTAACAGGCTGGGCAGTTTCGGTTACATCAGCAATCAGCAGCCGTACAGCGTTGGAACCAATATCAATAGCAGCGTATCTCAAAATATTATTTCTTTTGTTTCAGGTAGGTATAAATATCAAACTGCGACCGCACTTTGATTTTGTCGTCTGTTTTATGGTAACGGTTGTTGTTCAAACTGTTGATTTCCCTGGATTTGGTATTGTCATGAAGCTGGATGTTGATCATATCCCTGATTTCCTGTTTCAGTTCTTTGTCAAAAATTGGAAAGCCAACTTCTACCCGATGGTCTAAGTTGCGCGTCATCAAATCGGAAGAAGTAAGAAACATCAGCTCTTTTCCGGCATCTGCAAAAAGATAGACCCGCGAATGTTCCAGGTATTTATCTACAATACTGATCACTTCAATATTTTCGCTAAACCCTTTTACACCTGGCACCAAGCAGCACATCCCACGGATAATCAGCTTGATTTTTACACCGGCATTGCTGGCTTTGTATAAATGGGCAATCATCTGCTCGTCTGCCAAGCTGTTCATTTTCAGGATAATGTATGCTTCTATGCCCTTTTTAGCATTGGTGATTTCCTGATCGATGTATTTATAAATCAGTTTGCGGGAATCAACCGGGGAAACCAGCAAATATTTTATCCCCTGCGGAACAGTGTTTTTTTGCAAAGCATCAAAAATTGCCACAAGACCTGAGGTGATCTTTTTATTTGCCGTCAGCAAAGTATGGTCAGCATAAATACGGGCTGTCTTTTCGTTAAAATTTCCGGTAGATAAACAAGCATAATAACTTATCTTTTTGTTTTCCAGCCGTTTCACTAAGCATATCTTGGAATGTACTTTGTAGCCAGACACGCCGTAAATCACTTTTACGCCTTCTTCTTCCAGCCGCCTGCTCCAAAAAATATTGGCCTGCTCGTCAAATCGAGCCTTCAATTCTACCAGGCAATGAACAGTTTTCCCATTTTTTGCAGCGTTGGTCAGCGCGTTGATAATCCTTGAATTTTCGGCCAGCCGATATAAAGTTATGCTGATCTCTTTCACATTTGGGTCGATGGCTGCTTCCCTCAAAAAGTGGATGATATAATCGAAAGACTGGTAAGGTGTACTGATCAAAAAATCGCGCTTGCTGATCATGCCCAGCAGGCTTTTCCCAAAAGACAGGTTCGGGACTTCCAGCGATGGCAGTTTAGGATATTCCAGTTCCGGCCTGCCCACATTTGGGAACTTGATAAAATCTTTGAAATTGTGGTAGCGGCTGCCCGGGATCAAGCTGTCGGCCTTCAACTGCATCTTGCGCACTAAGTAAGAGAGCATGTCCAACGGCATTTCCGTATCGTACAACAAGCGCATCGGTTTGCCTTTTTTCCGTTTCTGCAAACTTTTGGAAAGCGATTCGATAAATTTCTCACTTATTTCTTTATCCAGGTCCAACTCTGCATCGCGTGTAAGCTGAATGGAATAAGCTTCAACTATATCGTAATCAAAAATGAAGAAAATATCATCGAGGCAATAGCGGATAATATCATCCAGCATAATGATAAATTTGAGCTGGTTGGTATCCGGGAGCACCAAAAAACGCGACATGCTTTCCGGTATTTCAATCAGTGCCAGCTTGGTATTGCTTTCCGTTTCGGTTTTGCTCAGCCTGACAAAAAAATAGATGGCCTGGTCTTTTAGCTCCGGTATGGCCGTATGTTTGTCCAGCATGATGGGAACCACATTGGATAGTAGTTTTTCCCGAAAATAGCTTTTTACAAAAGTTCCCCGCGTGACGTTTAGCTGCTTTTCATCCAGGATAAAAATCTTTTCTTCTGCCAGTTTTTTCAGGATGATGTTCTCGTACAAGTTGTTGAATTTTTTTTCTTCCTTGATCACCAAATTTTTGATCTCGCTCAAAACCTTGCGCGGATTATACCCCAAAATTTCTTTTACTTTTTCGTTCAGGTTGGCCAGCCTGTTCAGCGTGGCTACCCGTACGCGGTAAAATTCGTCCATATTGGATGAAAATATCGCCAGAAACCGAACTCTTTCTATCAGCGGAACAGCTTCATCTGCGGCTTCCTGCAAAACACGGTCATTAAAATACAACCAGCTAATTTCGCGGTTGGTTAGAGGAATGTGTTTAAAACTCATATCAGACTAACAACAAAAAATTCCCGGAAGGTTGTACCGGGAACGTAAAAATCTATATTTGAATGTTAAGGAGAGGTCAACAATCGCCCAAATTTTGCCCCAACTATAAAACAGCAGAACCGGTTGTTTCTGTTGGCTGGCCTTCATCGGCTGCTGTTGGTTTGGGTTTTCGTGGCGCACGTGTGCGTTTTACAGGGGCCGATGCTTCTTTTACCGATACATTTTCTTTGTTCTTCTGTGCCTCGATCTCCTCTTTTTTTCTTCTCGGTGCGCGGGTCCGTTTTTCTGGGGCTGGGGCCGATGCTTCTTTTACCACCTCTTTTTGGGCATTGGCTTCTGTTGCTTTGTTTATGACAGGCAGAGTGGGTTTCGCAACAGAACGGCTGGAAACGTTGGAAGTTTTTGCAGAAGCCTTGCTCACTTTAGAAACCACTTTATTTGCTTTGGTATCTGTTATATCTTTGTCTTTTTTCTTACCGGCTTTTTTTTCGGGCTGATTTTTTTTAGCTACAGCTTTGGTTGCTGCTTTTTCTGCGGATTTTAAATTGCTGCCGATTTTTTGGGAAACTGCTTTGCCCGCTTTAACGATCTCTTTTTTTAGTTTTTCCGCATCATGGCCAAGCCCTTTTACGGCTTCCATAAATTTTCCGGTAATGCTGTTTTCCAGTTCTTTGTTTTTTACTTTTGATTTAACTTTCTTTTTCATCGTGAGGTTTATAAGGTGATAAAGCGATTATGAACAGTTGCATTTCCTAATATTGTACTAACTTGCTTTCATATTTTATTCCTGATAAAGCTATCAGTTAAAATTCAATTCCTTAAATATAAAAAATATATTATGCCTTCTTTCGATATCATCAGCAAAATCGACGCACAAACGTTGGACAATGCCATCAACAATGCCAAAAAAGAAATTCTGAACCGTTATGATTTCAACGATTCCAAAAGCACGGTTGAGCTGGATAAAAAAACCAACGAAATAACCATCGTTACGGAGAACGATATGCGTTTAAAAGCAATCCAGGATTCCATCATCAGCCGCATGGTGAAACAAGGTTTGGACCCGGATGCAATGGATTTTGGCAAGCAGGAATATGCCTCGGGCAACATGGTCCGCAAGGAAATTAAAATTGTGGAAGGGATTGACAAAGAAGTGGCCAAAAAAATTGTCAAAAAAATAAAAGACAGCGGACTGAAAGTTCAGGCTGCCATTATGGACGACCAGGTGCGGGTGACCGCCAAGAAAATTGACGACCTGCAAGCGGTTATTTCACTTTGCCGCGGCGAAGATTTTGGCCAACCTTTGCAATATAGTAATATGCGGAATTGAGGATTGGGTTGAACCAAAAGTATTTTAATGATCTAATTAGAGCCTGTTTAAAATTTGTTCAATATGTTTTCCATGCTTCTTTTATCACCTAAAAAATGGCAGGCATTTGGTTTTGGTTTATTTAAATTGATGCAAACACCAATTTTTATAGGGTAAAAGAAGCATTGGCATCAATCCTGAGCATATTAGGATCTTCTATAAATTTAAGCAGACCCTTACTATCCTAAAAGAAATACAGTTGTAAAGACAACCTCCGTATCATAATAGTATATTTTCGTCCCATATCGTATCAAAAGTAAAATTTTATACTTTTGACGATGGATATAACGGTTCATACTTTAAAGCTGTCACTAAATTGGGGCTTAGTAAACATCATAAGCACAATTGACCGTTTTGATGCTTCCTGGAGCAGTATTGAGAAAAAAGAAGGCCAGTCGTTAAAGCAATTAAAAGCTATTGCTACTGTAAGAAGTGTTGGGGCATCTACAAGGTTTAAGGTTTGAACAAAAACTTTTTATCGGTAAAAGAAGCATCCCCCTTTAGTAGAAAGTTTCCAGTTTAAAGATAATATTTTTCACCGTCTGATTTAATTTCTCCGGCATCCAGCAAACGGCGGATGGTCTGCAATTTTTCTTTTTCCCGTCCGGTTTTGATCGAACCTATTAAATCTTCTACAGAACTGCTTTGTATAGAAAGCCGGTCTATTGTTTCCTGCGTGATCCGGTCGAAAATCTCCGATGCTTTTTCGAGCCGTTTATTTTCTAAGCAAACATCGCAATGCCCGCAAATCAGCGCGGCAGGTTCGTCCAAATATGCCAGCAACATCCGGCTGCGGCATTGCCTGCTTTCGGCATAAGTAAAAACGGCTTCCATTTTTTGATGGAAAACCTGCTTGCGGTCTTCCAAAAATTTACGGTCAATAATGACGTGCAGGTCATCCTGCCGCGGCTTGGTAAAAGTAACCTGCGGCTGATCGGTTTGCGGCAGGTAACTCAAAATCTGCTGCTCTTCCAGATATTTTAACTGCGCCACCACCTGCTGCACACTTTGGTTCAGCCGCCGGGCAATGTCCAGTTCGCGGATGCGGACGTAATTTTCAAACGAACCGCCATAAGCACGCAGCAAAGTTTTTATAAAATGGTCATAACCTTCATTTTCAATCTGAAAACGGTACAAATCTTCATTTCCCACTTCAAAACGAAAACGCGAAGGCAGGAAAACACTTTCTGTAAAAGCTAAATAATCATCCCGTTCCAAAAACTTTAAGGCATTCAATGTTTTAACCGGGTCGAGTTTAAATTGTGCACAAAAAGCGCCGATATCCAGATCAAAACTTAATCCTTCGCCTGCTCCGTAAGCTAATTGTGTGTAATTGCCCAAATAATGATAGGTCTTTTTGATCTCTTCTACCGAAGGAAAACTCAATTCAAACTTTTTCTCCAACTGCAGCCGATCACTTTTGGTGTAAAGCAACACGGCGTAAGCTTTTTGACCGTCGCGCCCTGCCCTGCCCGCTTCCTGGTAATACGCTTCCAAACTTTCGGGCACATCTTTATGGACCACAAAACGCACGTCCGGCTTATCTATGCCCATTCCAAAAGCGTTGGTGGCAACGATGATGCGGACTTCGTTGTTCTTCCAGTTTTCCTGTTTGACGGAACGTTCTTCGGCTGTTAAACCGGCATGATAATAATCGGCAGGGATTTGATGCTGGTTCAGATATTTGGCAATTTCAAAAGTTTCCCTCCGGCTTCGTACATAAACGATACCGCTGCCTTTTACGCCATGAATCACCTGCAGCATTTTGCGCAGCTTGTTTTCATCGCCCTGAACCACATAACTCAGGTTTTGCCGCTCAAAGCTTTGCTGGAAAACATGGCTTCTTTTAAACAACAATTTCTGTTGAATGTCTTCCCGAACCTGTGCCGTTACCGTTGCCGTTAAAGCCAGAACCGGAACGTTGGGGTGAAGCTGACGGAGATCGGCCAGGTGCAGATAAGAAGGACGAAAATCGTAACCCCATTGGGAAATGCAGTGCGCTTCGTCCACCGCAAACAAATTCACGTTCATGTAGCGAATGCGCTCTTGCACCAATTCTGACAGCAATCTTTCCGGAGATAAATACAGGAATTTGATCGTTCCGTAAACGCAATTGTCCAGCGCAATATCTACTTCTCTTCTGCCCATGCCCGAAACAATACTGATGGCTTCTATCCCTTTTGCCTGTAGGTTTTCTACCTGGTCTTTCATCAATGCAATCAACGGGGAAACCACGATACAAATACCTTCTTTTGCCAACGCCGGAACCTGGAAACAAACCGATTTGCCGCCACCGGTCGGCAGCAGCGCCAGCGTATCGTAACCTAATAAAACGGACTGGATAATGTCTTCCTGCATTGGACGGAAAGTTTCATGCTTCCAGTAATGCTGAAGGATTTCTTGTGTAGTCATGCGGATGTTACCGATCCAAAGTTATCAAAACACCTTAACATTCTTAAATTTGCCCGGCTTCCAATCGAACAAAAGTTTGTTTTGGTGTTTATCCTGATGAAAGAAATACTGTTTTTATGCTGGTAAAAACAGTATCGCCCAATTTATCAACAAGAAAAAACCGATGGAAATTGCACCTGTACAAATATCACATGATCGCTTAGTTCAGTTAAAACCCATCCTGGAAAACCATGATCAGTTTGTAAAAAATCACCAACAGCGGTATTTTATTTATGAAATGGATGATAACCGCTGGCAAAATGTGAACCCGGACGGCGAAACAGATTACGAATTGGAATCCATGAAACAGGAAAGGGCACTTTTGCCGGTTGGGATTTTAACAATTGACACTGAAACCAGAAGTTTTTCTTTTGAAGGGGATTTAACAATCAGCAAAGAAGATCAGGAATTACTTTTTCAATCGTTACAATAAACTGCTTTGAACTTTAATAATTGTTAGGTGCAAGTAACTATTTTTGTCTCCAACTTTATTAAGAAGTTGAAGAAAATGTACTTATAAATAAAGCAGGTTCCTTTAGCAATAAATTATTAAAAATTAAAATTCTAAGTTTCCCTACTATTAAACTATCAATTCAACTTTTTTAATAAACCCTCCCGGTAAGTTTGACCAATTGCAAAGTCAGTATTATTAACCTTTACAACGTTTCCTTCTATAAATTGAATAAAAGACATGTTTACTATACTTGAACGATGAATTCGAATAAACATGGAAGTAGGTAAAAGGGATTCTAACTTTCCCAGCTTCATATAAGTAACATAAGTTTGATGGGTGGTATATACTTTGAGATAATCACCAAGTCCCTCTATATGTACAATTGATGAAAGATCAACTTTCACTAAACGTTTATCGATTTTCAAAAATATATAGGATAGATTTAAAGTTTGCTGTTGAACAAGTTCCGGCAAATTTTCATTCAAACCAACTCTTTGAACAGCTTTTAAAAACCTTTCAAACGTTACTGGTTTTACCAGATAGTCTATTGCATTTATTTCAAAAGCATCAACAGCATATTCCGTATAAGCTGTTATAAATATTACTTTAGGGCATATTTTTAAGGATTTGATAAAATTCAATCCTGTAATGCCAGGCATCTCAATATCTATAAAAATAACATCAACTTGATGCTGATGTAAAGCAGCGAATGCTTCAATAGCAGTTTGGTAGTTGCCAATAGATTGCAGATCCGGGAGCTGGTCAATATAAGATTCGATCAGTTGCCTTGCCAGCGGTTCATCGTCAACTACAATACAATTAATCATTTATTTAGACAATTGGAGGATTAAAGTTACAGTAAAGTTATCGTCATCATGATGTATAACTAACTCATGCTTATTTGGATAAAGCAATTCTATCCGCTTTTTCACATTGATTAAACCAATGCCGCTTCGCAATTTATCATACGTTTCATTTGGAGAGGTTCTTGGATTAGAGGTCTGAAAAATCAATTCATCCTTATCAACGGTTAATACCAGTTTAACCCATTTGTTAAGAATATCTTTGTGTAAAGAATGCTTAAAAGTGTTTTCGATCAGCGGTAAAAGCAGTAGCGGTTCAATTTCAACACTGTTTATATTCCCTTGTATTGAAAAGTCAATGATGTCAGTTTCTTGATGACGCAAATTTTCTAAACTGATATAACTATTTATAAAATCAATTTCCTGTTTTAAGGGCACTTTTTCATTGCTTGTATCATAAAGAACATATCTCATAATACTTGAAAGATCATTGATCATCTGCGGTGTTTTTGGAGAACCTTGTACACTCAGCGAATACATATTGTTAAGCGTATTAAAAAAGAAGTGTGGCTGAACTTGCGACTTTAAATGGTTTAGCTCAAGCTTTAACTTCTCTGTTTCCAATGTATATAAATTATGTTGATTTTTAAACAAAAGCTTTACAATATATAAGGAGCTTGCAGCCAGTAGAACAAGGCAAGTATAACCAATATCTGTGTTAAAATAACCTTTCGTAAAATCTTCTGAATGGGCGCCTTTAATATTATCACGGTAACCTTGCGGTATAAAAGGCATTGCAATTACAGCCAATATCCCTAACCTTTCATTTAAATCATACAACATCAAATAAACAGGGGAAAGAATAGCAAATAATAAGTAACGCTTTTTACCTACTGTATATGGAAGATACACGCGATAAAATAACATGATAACTGGTAATTGTAAAATGTTGATCACTACGTAACTGAGCGAAAATGAAATTTTATTTAATGTCCAAGTTTGAAGACCGACACCAAAGGGGCTTAAAATACCGATAACAGCCAAATAAGAAATTTCTGCAACCAGGCTTTTCTGCTTATAATTTAGTAATGAAAAAGAAAAAGACATGGTTTAAATTACACAATTCTTTAATAACCAAATCAAATTTTCGACGAACAGTAGATTTTACACGTTGAATTTCTTAGAATTCTGTTAAACGATCATATTGACCAGTTCATCTAATTTATTTATAAGTTTCAACTGTTAATTGCATCTTTGCCATTTGAAATAGCTTGGTTTACTCATTCACGTTTCCTCAACTTATTATCTATGCAATATCGAAATTCTCTGAGAACATTTTTTATAAGCTTGATTTTTTTATGCTTTGCTTGCAATCTTTTCGGTCAAACACAAAATCAAAAAATTGAGATTTTTACTAAAGTGTGGGGATTTCTAAAATATCATCATCCGGCTGTTGCTTCAGGAAAAATGGATTGGGATTCAATTTATGTAAACAAGCTTCCTATAATTGAAAAAACTACATCTGATAAGGAGCTAAACAAACAATTGTTAGCCATCATTGATAATCTTGGCCCAATACAAAAAACTCAGCCAGTTGCTCTTCCGGATTCATTATTTAACGTCAATCATAACTTAAATTGGATAACAACATCCAAGTTACTCAACCTTGAACTTAAAAACAGGTTAAATGAAATTTACAAGTATCGCAACCAGGGCGAGAACAAATACATAAAGTTAAAATATGAGACTGCGGATTATGACGGTGAAAAGAAATATGAAAACATGCAATTCCCGGACCAAAATTATCGATTGCTTTTTTTAGCGAGGTTTTGGAATGCCATAAATTATTTTGCCCCTTATAAATATCTTATCGGCGAAGACTGGGACTTTGTACTAAAAAGGTTTATTCCTAAAATGTTAAGTGCAAATAATACTATAACTTATTATAAAACCTTGCTTCAACTTGCTGTATCACTTCATGATGGCCATTCGCTATTAACAATTACTGGTGATGACAACCCAATTACAAACACAGTTTTTGGTAAATATACAGCAGCAGTTTTTATTGATATAATAAATAATACAGTCGTTGTAAGAAAGTTAGCGAACGATACATTATGCCTCGAAGCAGGCATTAAAAAAGGCGATATTATTTTAGCTATAGATGATGAACCAGTAACTCAGAAAATGAACGTGCTTAAACAATATACTTCAACCTCTAATGATGAAAGGCGTGATTACGATTTGTCCACAAGTTTATTTAATACAAATAATCAATATCAAAGATTGAAAATTAAGCGGGGCAATCAAATTTTTACGGTCAATGTAAAATGTATATTAGCTTCTGCGAGGTATTGGGTAGATCTATTCAATTATATAACTGATGAACAAGGTTATAAATCGATAGACAATTCCATAGCTTATATTTACGCTTCCAGTATTTATGGAGCGAATGTAGATAAAATGAAAGCCCTTATAAAAAGCAAAAAGGCTGTCATATTTGATGTAAGGAATTATCCTAATAGTGATACTTTTTACAACATATTTGATATTTTTTTACCTAAACCAACAGCAATAGATATAGAATTACAAATACTGACTGATAATCCGGGATATTTTAAATGGATCAAAATACCCAAAATTGGAAACATTAACCCTAATACTTATCAAGGTAAAGTAATCATATTAGTTGATGAAAGGACTCAAAGCCAGGGAGAATATTCGGCCATGGCTTTACAAACGATACCTAATTCAGTAACTATTGGTAGCCAAACCGCAGGTGGTGATGGAGTAAAAACTTATGTACCCATGGGTGGAAAATTAACTATTTCCTACTCTGGCTACGGTGTGTACTATCCAAATAAAGCACAAACACAACGTGTCGGTGTTAAAATTGATATACCTGTTAAAAAGACCGTTGAAAGTGTCATTAAAGATCAAGACCTTATTTTGCAAGAAGCTTTAAAATACTTGAAAGAAAAAGGAATTGATTAATTGATAATCATTAAACTTTAACTCCTCTAACCATTCTGTCTTTTCCTCTAAAATCCTGTCTCAACTCCAAATCCACAAAGCCTTTTTGCTGCAAAAGTTTCAATGTTTGCTGTCCGTATTTTTCATTGATCTCCAAAAACAGCAAACCGTTTTTTTTAAGCATAAAAGAAGCATGATCTGCAATGGCGCGATAAAATATAAGCGGATCGTTTTCGGGCACAAACAAAGCCAAATGCGGTTCAAAATCTAGTACATTTGGCTGCATTAATTTTTGTTCTAAGGGTGTAATATAAGGCGGATTGCTGACGATAATGGAATACTGTGATGCTTCTTTTACCGGGTAAAAATTGAGTATGTCCTGCTGAAAAAACTGCACTTCAACCTGATTTAACAAAGCATTTTTTTGGGCGGTTTGCAAAGCTTCCACAGAAATATCTAAGCCTGAAACTGCTGCTTCCGGCCAGTTTTTTTTGATCGCGATTGGGATACAGCCGCTGCCGGTGCCAATATCCAAAATGCTTATTGCCTTTTCACGCTCACCGCTCCTTAAATCCCCGCTCTCTTTATCACCTTTCCCCTCCAAAACCCACGCAACCAATTCTTCCGTTTCCGGCCGGGGAATCAATACAGACGGATTAACTTCAAACTTCAACCCAAAAAACTCCGTTTCATTCAAAACGTATTGTATTGGCATACCGGTTTTTAATTTTTGGGTCGATAAAAGAAGCATTCGGATTTGGACATCCGTCATTTCTTTTTCAGGGAAAACGTGCAACTGTGTTTGCGATAATCCGGTGATGAAATTCAGCGTTAAAAACAAAATGTCGGGCAGTTCTTCTTCAGCATAAATACTTTTGAGTTTTTCTTTAAGCCAAATACGTGCTTCGCCAACAGTTTTCATCCGGCAAAGAACGGAAAAAGCTACTTTTGCAGCATGGACGATCACGAAAAATACATGCGCCGCTGTTTGGAACTGGCTGCTTTGGGCGCAGGTTTTGTTAGTCCGAACCCGATGGTCGGCGCGGTAATCGTTCATCAAAATAAAATTATCGGCGAAGGCTATCACCAAAAATACGGGGAACCGCATGCGGAAGTCAATGCCGTAAAAGCAGCATTTGATAAGCATTCCAATGCAGCAGAATTGTTAAAAAAAGCGACCATTTATGTTTCGCTGGAACCTTGTGCACATTTCGGAAAAACGCCTCCTTGTGCTGATCTGATTATCCAGAACCAAATCCCGAAAGTGGTGGTTGGTTGCCGCGATCCATTTGTGCAGGTGGATGGAAAAGGGATTGAAAAACTACGGAAAGCCGGGATTGAGGTGGTTGAAAATGTCCTGGAAGCGGAATGTTTGGAGCTGAACAAACGTTTTTTTATGCGGATCCAAAAGCAACGGCCGTATATTATTTTGAAATGGGCACAAACACAAGACCAGTTTTTTGCACCTGTGGATGGCGGCCAGCAATGGATTTCCGGTTCGATTGCCAAAAAACTAACCCACCAGTGGCGAAGCGAAGAAGATGCAATTCTCGTAGGAAAAAACACGGCAGCGGCAGATAACCCGCAGTTGAACAACCGTTATCAGCCGCAGGCAAAGCAACCGAAACGGATAGTGATTGACCGGAGATTGGAACTTAGCCCTAACTTGCATTTGTTTGACCAATCCACAGAAACTTATATTTTTAATGAGGTAAAAACAGCATTGGAAGGAAAGCTGAAATATATTGGCTTAGAAAATTTTGAACTGTTTTTACCTCAGTATATTTTGTTCCAATTGTATTTGCAGGACGTGCAATCGTTGATCATTGAAGGCGGTGCCAAAACTTTACAGCTTTTTATTGATGCCGGGTTATGGGACGAGGCACGCATTTTTACCAGCCGAACCCGCTGGGGAAAAGGAATTAAAGCACCGGAAATACAGGGTGAAGTAATTGACAATCATTTTGTTGGAAAAGATACGTTAACAATCCTTCAAGCTTTAATCCAAAGTTAATAAGTTGATTTCCAAGTACCCTTTATTAAAAAAGGAGCACAACAATTAATTATACTCCTTTTACAATAGTTTATTGCGGATAAATAATTACTTCTGCATCACCATCACGCCATTCATCATTAAGGTACTTCCGCCGCCGGCAACGATGTTGTACACTTTTTGTATGCCGCCGGCATGTTCGCTTTTATCCAGAACGGTGTAAGTTTCATACATTTTTTTAGCTTCGTTGTAACATAAAACCTGTTCGCCGATTGCTGTTTCGCCGATCTTTTTGAGTCCTGATTTTGTTGTCATCGGATGGTTTGGCGTTGCTTCCAAAACTTTGGCCGATAGATGAATGCTGTTTTTATCGGTGTTTTTTTCTTGTTCAGCAGCAACTAAAACCAAACGGGTTAAAGCGTAGTTTTTTGCTTCATGAACAAACAGTTCCTTCACATTAACCACTTGGGTTTTTTTTGTTTTTGGGTTGATGGATAAAACCTGATCGCCTGGTTTTACAGATGACAACACTTTCTGACTGCCATTTGCCATCGTTACCAAATCCGTTCCCGGGAAGCAAATATCACTACCGTATGTGCCGCTTTCTTCTTTCATGTTTTTGCCGCCGTTGATATTTTTATAAACCTGATAAGAAAATTCCCGTGAAAGCATGTAAGACAATTTCAGCACAAAGTTTTTTTCTTCTTTGTCGATGCTGTGGATATCTTCAAAATAACGCTCCCAAACTTTGCCGTCAGCCGTTTGATTTGGCAGCAAAGCCTGGTAATGTTTGCCTTTTTCGTTGGTATAAAAAATCATCAGCCCCAATTGCTGCATGCCTTCTTTCGCCATCAAATTGTACAAATCCATCCGCTTTTTCAGGCCGTCATCGCCAGTGATAAAATAAGGTTTTGGGCGATAACGGTCTAAAATATAAGCGTTTTCAAACTTCAGGTACGTATCATTGTCTGGGTCTTTTACGGTAAAAGTTTTTGCTTTGGCATATTCTTCCATCGTAATTGGCCGTGGATTGACTGCCTGCGAAAAAGACTGGTAAAAGAAGCATACCGCTCCTGCAAAAAGTAAAAACCTGCGCATAAAAATTTAAAAGTAGAAGTTGTTAAAGTTTAATTTTTGAAAACATACTGGTTAAAGATTATTAAGGACACACCTAAACCCCCTCAAGAGGGGAAGTATGGCGCCTATCTTTCTAACGTAAGTACATTTGCTGAAATTTATCCGATAAAAGAAGCATAATCAAATACCGAAATTAAATTTTGAACAACCCGGTTAATTAAGATAATTGTTTAAAAGCATCTGCAAAAGCCTGCATTTCGTCCATCCGGCCAATGCTCACACGGCACCAGTCTTTGTTGTTGAATTTCCAGAAACGCACGCCTACACTTCTTTTCATCATTTCGGCCGTAAACTTTTGTCCGTCCATTTTCAGCGGGAACATCACAAAATTGGTGGAAGACGGAATGTAATCGTATCCTTCTTTCTTCAAAGTTTCATACAAAAACTTTTTGGAAGCCAAAGTTTTGGCCAGTGCATCGTCCAAAAACTCGCGGTCCTGGTAACTTGCAATTGCTGCCATAAGCGTTGTAGCCGAAATAGACATCGAACCTTGGGTGTATTTGGACAGCGTTTTTAACATTTCGGGTTGTGCAACAACATATCCGATACGCAAACCTGCAAAGCCATACAACTTGGAAAACGTACGGGCAACGATCACGTTCTGACCTTTTTTTACCCCATCAATTAAGGTAACGGATTGTGGGTTTGGCAGGTAATCAATATAAGCCTCATCTATAAAAACAGGTGTTTTTTTAGAAACACGTTCGCAAAAAGCTTTCAATTTGACTGCATCTAAAACAGTTGCTGTCGGATTGTTAGGGTTGCAAATGTAAACCAAACTTGTTGTACTGTCAATGCTTTTTTCCATCGCATCCAAGTCTAATTTATAATCAGCGGTAAGCGGGACATGAACGATTTTACCGCCCAAATCTGCTGCTTTTTTTGGCAGGTCATCATAACTTGGATCGGCAGTGATAATAGTTCCGTTCTTACTAAAGTGCATTGCTGCCGCCAACAACAAAGGAGACGAACCGGCATCCATAAAAATTTGTTCTTTGTTTACGCCTTCAAAGGCTGCAATCTTATCAATCAGTTGGCCGTAATACATAAACGGATACTGGTAACTGGTGTCCATCGCTGCTTCAATGGCTTTTTTAGCTTTTGCAGAAGGGCCAAAAGGGTTTTCGTTGGCCAGCAGCCTTGCTTTTAAACCTGTTGGCGGCAATGTGGGAGGTATTACATTTTCATCAGAAACCGTGAAGCTTCTTTTTAAACTGTTAAAGGGTTTTGCCAAAAGGCCGGAAACAGAATTGGAGAAGAATGTGATCCCTCCTGCTAACATTGCGCTGGATTTGATCCAGTTACGTCTGTTGATTTGATTTGCCATGATGCTGTTTTTATGGGTAAAAATTGTTAACTTTTAGAACTTGTTGCCGGATAAGCCAAGCGTTGCCCGCTGACCCGTGCGTGTATCGCCGCCACTGTGCTCCTCGCCGATTCAAATGCGCCAGCCATCCAGGCGTTTAAATACGTCAAGTGCTCTCCCGCAAAATAAACCTGCTTTTCGGGCTTTAACAAAGCTTCGTAAATAGTTTTCCGGCTTTCGTTGGTGTAAACCGCCCAGCCGCCTTCGTTATATTTTACTTTGTGCCAGCTTACCGAAAAAGATTTTTCAAACTCTTTTGGATATTGCGGATGGATCAAGCTGCCTTTTGCCAGTGCCAGTTTTTCGCGTTCGCCAATGGAAAGATCGCCAACCTGTTTTGCTTTATCGTTGAAATTATAATAGCCTAACAAAATGCCTTTTTTACCGAGATAATTATTGTTTGGGTAGAAAATTTGCGTGAGTTCGTTGTTGGTATGCGTGATACCGCCATAGATCATTTCATCTTCTTCCCAAAAACGGCGCTTAAACTGCAAGCCGATTTTACCGGTTTTAATGTAAGTGGCGTAGTCGATGGCACGGCTCACATCCGAAGAAAAATTATTATTAACATTGCCCAGAACCGGCAGCGGCAACGTACAAACGCAGTAATCGCCTGTTATTTCTTTTGTTCCCTGCTGATCTTTGTAAATAATTTTTACACCTTCCGCAAGGTTTTGTATTGAGGTAACTTCTGCACCTAATTTTAGCATCGGATTTACTTTTTTCTGCAAAGCCTGCGCGATCTTGTCCATTCCGCCAACTGCTTGGAACATCGTGGTCTGCAATTCATACACGTATTGCGAAACGTTGTAAAAATCAGGGTCCATCAAACCGGATTGCAGCATGTCCTGCAATTTGTAAGCATCGGCTATTTTGCCAGAAAGCTGGCCTGCGCCCGGCGCTTCTGTATAACCTCTCCTGTCCGAAGCTTTATACAGTTTATCTATATCCAATCCGCCTTCGGCACGCAAGTATTCAATTATTTTTTGCGTGTCTTCTTTGGTTAATGCTGCGTCTAATTGTCCGTGATTTATTGCTTTAACCAGCATTTCGCTCATGTAACCACGTACATCGTTCTGGATTTCCCGTATTCTTACTTTTTTGTTGGACAATGGCCCTTTTCCTTCAGAAAAATAATAAGCTGCTTCGTTTACATTGTTATAAACTTCGAGCGGAACGCCGAGTTCTTTGCAGTAATGCAGCGTAAGTTGATGGTGGTGAGGAATCCGTGAAGGACCGGCATTAAAATACAGATCATCATCAAAACCGGCAATTTGTTGCGGCGACCCGATTTCTTTGCTGATGCTGCCTTTTCGGATGCTCCAGCAGCGGCCGCCTGCTCGTTCGCGCGCTTCCAGGATGGTGCAATCGTAACCGGATTTGCTGAGTTCGTAAGCGGCAGTCATTCCGGCCAAACCACCGCCCAAAATGATTACTTTTTTCCCTGCACCGCTTCCTTCCAAATTAAAAGCATGTGCCGGAGCTGATTTTAACATCCCTAAAGCCAGCAATGCAGGATAAGCGCCGCCAGCAAGCATCGCTCCTTTACTTAAAAATTCCCTTCTTGAAACGGATTTCAAACCAAAATTGATTATGATAGCACGAAATTAATTCCTTAAAGATAAATTTTTACTTCTTTAATCACTATTAATTTGAAAATAACTTTATTTATATTAGAAATTGAAATAAAGCTGACGATTTTTGAACTAAAATCAGCATTTATGTATTTTAAACTACCAATTTTTCAAATTCTGACTTACTTACGGCTCTTCCATGTCCAAAAACAGCAATATCAAAAGGAAAGGTAGTTAATTTTTTAAAAGTTTGCCAGCTTATCTTTGCAAATTGATAAGCATAAGGCAATTTCAGTTTGTTTGTATTTTCTACACTATTAGCCGCAAACAGCAATGCTTCTTTTACCGGGTAAAAATTGCAATCTGATCGGCGGTATGGCCAGGTGCATTAATTACCTGTAAACCATTGGCACCGGGAATTTGGCCGCCTTCCTGAACGATTTTTACGGCAGATTTTATTGGCTGGACAAACGCAAACTTCAACCTGATTATCCCAAACAAAGTAACCAGCTTCAGCAAAAAAGCCAGAAATTTAGGTTCCGGTTTAAAAGCAACTCCTTTTCCAATCATCTCCGCACAAAGCGCAGAAGCATAAACCGGAACATCTGCAACTTCTAAAATGGCAGCCAAACTGCCCGAATGATCGTAATGTGCATGGGTGAGGATAATATATTTTAAATCTTACGGTTGTTTGCCAATATGCCGGATCCCTTCAAAAATCAAATCCCTGCTGCCTTGCGGGCCGGTATCAATCAAAATTAAACCGGCAAGATGATCAACCAAAAAAACATTCACAATAGGAAGCGTAAGCTGAAAAACATTTTCGGTTATTGGCAATACTTCCATCCAATTTCAATCTAATCTGATTCTGCTATTTCTTTTATCTGCACTAAAATCGGGTTCCAGCCTTCGCCGTTATTATAAGTGTCTTTATATCTTTTTTCTCCTTCTGCTGCTGTTTCAAATCCATCCTGAACAACAATCAAAGTGGTCTGCCCGTCTTGTTCCGTTAGTTCATAAGTTACGTTCAAATAGTTTTCGGGAATATCAGGATAAGAAGCAAAAGGGTCTATAACTGTGTATTTCAAAAGCTTGTTTGGTTCGATATTTACGATCTTTCCTTTCACAAATACCATTTTTTTGCCTTCATACTCACCCTCCCACAACAACTCACTTCCAACGTTCCAATCCGAAACGGTTTCGCAGCCAAACATGTAGATTTTGGTTTTTTCGGGATTGGTCAAAACATCCCAAACTTGTGAACTTGGTACATTGATGGTAATCGTACTTTTTACAACTAACTTTTCCATATTTATTCCTGATTTAATTATAGATTTTATGTGCTAAAAGAAGCATTGCTTTTACCTAATCCATCCGTTACTGATCATCCAATTTTTGCAACGTTCCATCCAATTATCCGGTGTTGTTTTGTTGTTCAAGCCGAAACCATGTCCCCCTTTTGGATAGATGATCATTTCTGCTTCTACGCCATTTTTTAGCAAGGCATTATAATAATATAAGCTGTTTTTTACGTTGACGGTTTTGTCGTCTTCTGCATGAACGAGCATACTTGGAGGTGTATCTTTAGTTACGTTCAGTTCATTGGAAAAATACCTGATCTGTTCTTGTGTTGGTGTTGATCCAATTAAATTATTACGCGAACCGCCATGCGTTAAACTGTCTGTCATGCTGATGACCGGATAGAGCAGCACCATAAAATCGGGCCGTAAACTGGTATTGCTTGAATTAGCTACTTTTGGATCGTTGTAATGGGAACTGGTCAAGGCGGCCAGACTTCCGCCGGCAGAAAAACCGATAATACCAACTTTGTGTGGGTCAATGTTCCATTTTGCAGCACCTTCACGCACCGTTTTGATCGCCATTTGTGCATCTTGTAAAGGCCCGATGGATTTATCTTTCATGATCGCATCGCTGGGCAAACGATATTTCAACACAAAAGCAGCAACGCCGATCTGGTTAAAAGCACGGGCAATTTCAATACCTTCGTGAGTGTAAGAAACAAAGGCATAACCCCCTCCCGGACAAATAACAATTGCCGCACCGGTCGCTTTTTCTTTTGCGGGAAGATAAATTTCGAGCGTTGGTTTAGATACTTTACTGTAACCAATATCATTTACCGCACCGGATTTAACTTCCTGGACCGAACTGGGAATGGAATTTGGAATAGCGCCCGGATAAAGCGGTATAACGGTTTGCGCTTTTACTTTTAAAGTTAAAAACGAAAATACAAACATTAAAAAACAGGTGTAAAAGAAGCATTTCATCAGCATAAAAATTGGTTGTTTAAATCAACACAAATCAAATTGAAAGTGCAACATAAATTAATATTTATTTTTACTTTCAGTCTTAAGATTGTGTCATTTCGACGTTAGGAGAAATCTTCATCAAAGTAACTTAGCGATACTTCTTTTGTCAACCAAAAATTTATTTAATATCCAAGTTGAAAGAAGATCTCTCCCTTTCGGTCGGGATGACAACGCGTGTAATTACAACTCCGCTTTCAAATAGCCGGCTTTTTGCAGAACAGCACTTGCTTCATCCGGCTTTTGTGTGCCGATCAATAATTTTCTTCCACCTTTAAAAACCAATTGGATTCCCCGGTTGCCGAAAACATTAAATGCTTTGCCTTTGCCAAACAATCCAAGCCTGATCCCCCAACCGCCGTATTCTGTAATTGGATTATATTTTCGTACAAAAGCCAATTCAATTGTGTTGTTTGGATATTTCCTGAAAGATAAATGAAACGGGAAAAAACGGATTTCAATTTGATCTGTTTTTATGATTGTTTCCAACTTGATGATCAATATAAGTATTGTAACCAATAAAGTAATCAAAGTTGCAAATTCCAAGCCTGAAGAATTGTGATAGGCCGAATTTGTAAATGTTTCTTTGTAAACATACTTTTTGATCAAAAACCAAATGTTGATCCCGTTGATAAAAACTAAAACCAGCCAAAGCCACCATTGCCGGAAACGCTGTGTTTCTGTAAATAAAACTTTGTTTTCCATCTTGATCCTTTATTTCAACTGATTTGCAAATTTTGTAAACGAATGTGCAGTACACATAAAAAAGTATGGTAAAAGAAGTATCGGGTACATTTTTTTCATATTCGTTGAGTGGCCTTTCACTTGGCAGAATGATCTGGCTAAATATAATAAGTAAAATTAAGTTTGAGCAGTTGATTGTTTAAGCTATTTTTATCGCATCAATTTATACAACCATTATGTCTTACACAGCAAATTCGTCACGTTATCAAAATATGGAATACCGCCGCTGCGGAAAAAGCGGCATCAAATTACCGCCTGTTTCGCTGGGTTTGTGGCACAACTTCGGCGATGTGGACGTGCTGGAGAACTTCCGTAATACACTTAAAACTGCTTTTGATCACGGCGTTACGCATTTCGACCTCGCTAATAACTACGGTCCGCCGGCCGGGTCAGCAGAAGAAAACTTCGGACGGATCCTGCACGAAGATTTTAAAAGTTATCGCGATGAACTGATCATTTCTACCAAAGCCGGTTATTATATGTGGGACGGCCCTTACGGCGAATGGGGTTCTAAAAAATACTTAGTTTCCAGTTTAGACCAGAGTTTAAAACGCATGAAACTGGATTACGTGGATATTTTCTACTCGCATCGCCCCGACCCGGAAACACCTTTGGAAGAAACCATGGCTGCCTTAGATTTAATTGTACGGCAAGGGAAAGCTTTATACATTGGCATTTCCAATTATCACCCAAAAGAAGCTGCCGAAGCTTTTAAAATACTGAAAGAACTGGGCACGCCTTGCCTCATCCATCAACCTAAATATTCGATGTTTGAGCGTTGGGTGGAAAATGAAGGTTTATTGGATTTATTAGAACAGGAAGGCGTGGGTTGCATTCCGTTTTCGCCGCTGGCGCAAGGCTTGTTGACCAATAAATATTTACATGGCATCCCGGAAGATTCGCGCATTGCCAAAGGCGTTGGCTTTTTAACCGAAAACAATTTGACCGAAGAAAAGCTAAACCAAATCCGCCAGTTAAACGAAATTGCACAGCAGCGCGGACAATCTTTGGCACAAATGGCTTTATCCTGGATTTTAAAAGATCAGCGTGTAACTTCTGTTTTAATTGGTGCCAGCAAACCGGCGCAATTAACCGATTCGTTAAAGTGTTTAGACAATACTTCTTTTAGCGGGGAAGAATTGAGCCAAATCAATCAAATTTTAGGTTGAGATTTTTAGGCGATAAAAGAAGTATTTGTTTGGATTGGGCAATGCTTCTTTTATCACCTTATTTTTGGTTTTGGATTTAGGCCAATTGCTGCGCCGATGTAGAAAAAGAAAGATTGATCTAATTTTGATCCTGCCAACTGCTCAGGAAATACAATAAGATGTTCTCCAAATTTAGGCGATAAAAAAAATGTTTTACTTAGATTATACCTGCCAAAACTTGCTTCAATACGTGGCCCGCTCAAGTTTCCGACTGAACCGTATTTGGTATCGTTCAAGTTAAATTCAACAATAAAATCAACATAATAATCATCATATTTTTCTATGTTATTGTATTTTGTACGATAAATCTTTGATAAAACCTTAGCAAGCAAAAGGTTTGGATAAAATGTAACTCCTGCCCCTGCTCCCAAAATATTCAAATTTGGATTTCCGTATCTTCCATAAGCAGAACTGTAAGCAGCAGTTGCATTTAAAGAAATCAGTTTTCCTAAAGAAAATTCCCGCCTTAAACCAATACTGCCGTAAGTTGTAAAATCACTTCTGGTTTGCTTATCGCCAACACCAAAACGCGGAATGATACTCCAAACCGAACGATAGGATTTATAAGATAAGGTATCTTGTGCGAAGGATGAAAAGCTAATAATGATCAAAAGAAAAGTAAATAATTTTTTCATAAACGTGATTAAACCGAGATTTCTGAAAGTTAAAATTTAATCCTTGCCTATTTTCTTAATTAAAAAATTATCCCACAAAAAAAGCCCTTCGTTTCCAAAGAGCTTTTTCCAATTCAAAATCTATTTTTTATTGCGCCGCTTCCGGTTTTGGCGGACGCGGCATCAAAGCTTTGCGTGATAATTTCAATTTACCTTGTTTATCTACTTCCAGTAATTTAACTTTCACGGTTTCGCCTACTTCAAAAATACCGTCCATCGTTTCGTAGCGTTTCCAGTCAATTTCAGAAATGTGCAGCAAGCCATCTTTGCCCGGCATAATCTCCACGAAAGCACCAAAAGGCATGATCGTTTTTATCTTGCCTTCGTAAGTTTCGCCAACTTCCGGTTTAGCAACGATATTGCGGATTCGGGTAACGGCAGCATCAATTGCAGCTTTGTTATCTGCAAAAATTTCGATGATCCCTTTGTTATCTACTTCTTCAATGGCAATAGTAGCGCCTGTTTCGCGTTGCATTTCCTGAATGATTTTACCACCAGGTCCGATAATCGCGCCGATAAATTCTTTATCAATCGTCATGCTTACAATACGTGGTGCATGTGGTTTGTAATCTTCACGAGGCGCAGCAAGCGTTTTCTTCATCTCGTTCAGGATGTGCAAACGGCCTTCTTTCGCCTGGTCCAAAGCTTTAATCAACACTTCGTTGGACAAGCCATTGATCTTTAAATCCATCTGGCAGGCTACAATACCTTTTTCGGTACCGGTAACTTTAAAATCCATATCGCCCAAATGATCTTCATCACCCAAAATATCGGAAAGGATAGCGTATTTACCGGTTTTTTCGTCGGTAATTAAACCCATTGCAATCCCCGAAACCGGAGAAGTTAATTTAATACCGGCATCCATCAATGCTAAAGTTCCGGCACAAACGGTTGCCATGGAAGATGAACCATTGGATTCCAAAATATCAGAAACTACGCGGATGGTATAAGGGTTTTGTTCCAAGCCAGGCAATACTTTTTTCAAAGAACGCATAGCCAGGTTACCATGACCGATTTCGCGGCGGCCAGCACCACGGTTTGGCCTTACTTCGCCGGTTGAAAAACCCGGGAAATTATAATGTAACAAGAATTTGCTGTAACCGTTGATGAACGCGCCATCAATCATTTGCTCATCGGTTTTAGAACCTAAAGTAACTGAAGTTAAGGCTTGTGTTTCTCCGCGGGTAAAAACAGCAGAACCGTGGGCAGCAGGCAAATAACCTATTTCGCTCCAGATCGGGCGGATTTCGGTTGTTGTTCTTCCATCCAAACGTTTGCCTTCATTTAAAACCAAATTACGAACAGCATCATACTGCACGTCGTGGAAATATTTTTTTGCCAGATGAACTTGTATTGCATCAGGATTTTCGCCCAAAGAAGCGATAAATTCATCACGGATTTGTTTAAAATCTGCGCTTCGGTCATCTTTACCGGATGAAGAAGCTGCAACAGCATAAGCTTTATCATAAGTAGCGGCAAAAACCACTTCTTTCAGCTCTAAATTACTGTGCTCGTGGTTATAAACACGTTTGTCTGTTTTACCAACTTCTTCCGCCAGTTCAACTTGTGCGGCAACTTGTACTTTAATGGCTTCGTGTGCAAAAACAATTGCTTCTACCATTTCAGCTTCGGCAATTTCGTTGGCTTCACCTTCAACCATCACAATATCGGTAGCAGAACCGGCGACCATAAACTCTAAAGTTGCTTTTTCAAGCTCGGTTCGTGTTGGGTTGATGATCAAACGGCCATTAATTTTTGCCACGCGGACTTCGGAAATCGGCCCGTTGAAAGGAATGTCCGAAACAGCAATGGCAGCGGAAGCAGCCAAACCGGCCAAACAATCCGGCATAATGTTTTTATCGGCAGAAATCAAAGAGATCATCACTTGTGTATCAGCGTGATAATCCTCGGGGAACAATGGGCGCAATGCACGGTCAACCAAACGGGAGATCAAAACCTCATAGTCGGACAAGCGTGCCTCACGGCGTAAAAACCCACCGGGAATACGGCCTGATGCAGCATATTTTTCCTGATAATCAACTGAAAGCGGCAGAAAATCCACGCCTTCTTTGGCTTCTTTTGAAGAAACTACCGTTGCCAGCAGCATCGTGTCGCCCATTTTTACTACTACGGAACCATCAGCCTGTTTGGCCAATTTGCCGGTTTCGATCTCCACGATGCGGCCATCGCCCAGATCGAATGTTTTTTTAATTGCGTTGTAACTCATTTTGTTGTTGTATGGATACGTTTTTCATCTTTAGAACGTATCTACTTTTTATATAAATTTTATTTTTTAAAAGTAAAAAGCCATCTCCTGTTGGGATGGCTTTTTGGAGGAATTTAACCAGGTTATTTGATGATATCCCTGAGTTCCAATGCTTTGATGATGGCCCGGTAGCGGTTAATATCCTTTTTAAACAGATAACCCAACAAAGACCGGCGTTTACCAACCAGTTTCTGCAAGGATAACTGGGTAGAAAAATCTTTTTTGTTCTTTTTCAAATGCCCGGTTAAATGGGCGATACGGGTTGTGAACAAGGCAACCTGGCCTTCGGCAGAACCGGTATCGGTTGCACTTTCTCCGTGTTTTGCAAAAATCTCTGCTTTTGCTTCTTTACTTAAATACATTACCTGAATAATATTAAAGCGTAAATAATTTGTGTGAATTGTGGCGCGAAGATAAAGCTAAATCAGGTAGCAAACAAATTTGAATAGAATGCTTCTTTTATCGGGTAAAAATTGGTGTTGCTGTTATGTTTAACATTGTTGTCATTTCGACCGCAGGGAGAAATCTTCATCGAACAAGTTAATCTGTTGCTTTGATGAAGATTTCTCCCTGCGGTCGAAATGACAAAAGCATGCTTCTTTTACCACCCCAAATTTTACTTCTTAAATTTGTATATCATTTGTTTTACTTCGCTGCGCGGCGATAAGTCATGTGAAACACGGTTAAGTTGCTCTTCGGATAAACGGTTGTTGCCTGAACCTGTGCTTTGTACCGCCAAATTAGGAACGGAGTAAGTGCCTTTAGTGGTATAGTTGATGGCGCGGGCAAGCAATGCTTCGTTTACATCACCAAAATCATGGGTTACGTCATCCGAAGCCAAAACACCCGGATAAGTAGCCGAACCCGGTGTCATCCCGGCATAATAACCGCCTTGGCCGGCAGAATTTTTAGTTTCAAATTCTGGTGTATATAATTGATATGTGCCGATCGGGATAGCAAAAAAACCAACCGGTTTGCCGTAACTTGTGGTGCCGATCAATTGCACGTTCATCTCCGGGATCAGGTTATTGATCGTCAGTTCACTTGCAGAAGCAGTAGAACCGGTCACGATAAAAAACACACGGCTGATATTTAAACTTCCTTGCTTTGAAAAACCAGCCTGGTTATTGCTTGGTTTAAAATCTCCGGCAGTAATCTTGTATTTTTTTGCCAATAAGGGATATTTATCATTTTGCAATTTATCATTGTAATACTGTGTGAACATTAGCGTATTGGTTTTAGCGGCAGGCACGATCAGGTTAGAAAGATATTCTGCTGTTTCAACAGAACCGCCGCCATTATAACGCAAATCAACTACCAAATCGGTAATACCGGCAGTTGTGAAACTGGTAAAAGCAGCATCTAAATAAGTTTGTGCATTGGCCTTTAAGTCAGTAAAGCTATTGAAAACTACATAACCCATTTTTTTACCGTTGCCTAAATCCAAAACTTTGCTTTTTAAAACCGGCACAACGGTGTAACTTGCTGTGTTTAAAGTAGTATTAAAAGTAGTATTATCCGGCTTTTGCACGGTTAAAGCGACGGTGGTAGAACTGAACAAGGCGCTAATTAGCGACTGAAAAGCAGTACCATTAGTAGAATCATAGTTTATATTAGTAAGATCATTAACTTTAATGATTTGGTAACCCCTAACCAGGCCTGCTTTATCTGCCGGAGAGCCGGGATAAACATATTTAATCCGAAGATCAGTGACCGTATTATAAAACACACTAAATCCATAATCACCGTTTGTTCCACCCAAAGAAGTAGCTACTTGGCCTTGATCTATAAAAGAATATTTGGCTGTACCAGCATATTTTGGGTCGGTCTCGTATTCATAAGGTTTTCCGGTGGTTGGGTTAGTGCTGTATTGAGAAAGTGCATCCACTTCACTTTGTAAAGCAAGCAAATCTGTTTTGCCGGTAAAGTTGCGCGGGTTAAAAGCAGTATAAGTTGGCAAAGTGCTGTACCATAAATTATCTTCCTGCGTAAACAAATAAACAGAATCTTTTACATGATCCAGTGCCGTACCCGTAGTTGGAATGGTTGTACCAGGTGTAACAGGCGTTATTTTTTTTTCTTTTTTACAAGCAGTAAAAGCGGTAGCCAATGCCAGGCTGATGGTTAAGTAGAATAATGTTTTCTTCATATCAATTTTCACTTTTAACTAATATACGCACAATCAGTAAATTAAATATAAACTAATGAAAAAAATTTCTGCTTATTTAATAAAATCAAATAAGTTGGCATAATCTACACCAGCTGCCTGCGCACAAAGTTCATCAGCGGTGTGGTTGCCAACCATAATCAGATCACGCCGCTGTAATTTGTGTTCCGCCAGGATATGGTGTAGGGAATCCGGCTCTGGTTTCGGCTTGGTCTCTTCTGCAAAATAACAAATCAAATACTTTTCCAAACCGTTCCATTCTACCTGCCTGATCTTGTTGAGTTGCTGCTTCGGGTTTCCATTGGTGAGGATGAAAATCTGTTTCCGGTCCACCACAATCTGCTGGAGCAGTTCCAGCATCTGTTTGTAAAGCAGTAATTTAAGCGGAAGCCGGGCGGTCATCAGCAATCGGTCAAAGTTTTCCCGGTAATTTTCATCCAGGCTGAATGCTGTTTTTACCCCTGTAAAAACAGCATCTTCACCTTGTTGCCGATAAATTTCTGTCATCAAAGAAAGGGTTTGTTTACTGTTCAATTGCTTGGCATGTTCCAAAAAAGCGGTAAACAAATAATACACTTGCAGCAAATAATCCTGTTTGGGGAAAAGCACATCGTCCAACTCAAAAACAAAAGCTTTTTTGCGCGGGTCGAGATCAGGATAACGAAAGGTCATTTTACAGCAAAGGGTTTGATATTGAACAATTGTTCCTGCTGGAAAGAAAATTCAAACAAGCCGTTCAGTTGCAATTGTAATCCAATTTGAAGGAGAATTTCTTCGGAAACAACTTCTACTGAATTCCAAACCGATCCCAATTTTCCATCGATAAAAGAAGCATATACTTTTTGGTTTGAAGGATGAAAAGCACGCAGCAAAAGCAATTCCTCCGCAGCAAATATTTTGGCAGCTTTGATAAACGAAATCACCGGTTTTCCATCCAAGTTATTGTTTTTAAGCTGATCATTAATAATCCAAACCAAATCCAAATTTTGCAAACTTGCAACCGCGATACTTTCCGTTGGATAACCTAATTGCAAACAAGCTTTAGAAAATTCTGCAAAGGAAGAAGTTACCTGGAACGATACTGTTTTTATGCCACTAAAATTTAGTTTTTCAAAAAGTCCTGCCGGATCAAACAGTAATTTACGGGTAATCAGATCAGGCAAAAAAAGATTAATATTGAATTCGGAAAATAATTCAACCGCTTCGGCAAGTAATTCCTGCTCGGCAAAACTCATGGCAAAAACAGCATCAATCTGTTTGTTTAGACAAATATTTAACAACTGATGAATGTAATCCGCTTGTTCAGTTTTCGGCAGCAACAATTGCTGAGTTGCCGAAATTTGTGTGATAAAAGAAGCATCGCCATAAACAAACGCCAACTGCGGAAACCACTTCTCCAAAAAATAAACGCCCGGATGTTGGCCGCAAGTGATTAGCGCTTTGGTCATGCTTCGATCAGTCCGTCTTTCATCATCACTTTACGGTCGCTCATTTCGGCCAGTTCTTCATTGTGTGTTACGATGATAAAGGTTTGTTTAAACTGATCCCGCAGCGAAAAAAACAGTTGATGCAGTTCCATTGCATTTTTAGAATCTAAGTTTCCCGAAGGTTCATCAGCCAAAATCAAAGCCGGATTGTTGATTAAAGCACGGGCCACGGCAACACGCTGCTGCTCGCCGCCCGAAAGCTGGTTGGGTTTATGCGTTTTTCGATGCCCTAAATTCAGCATCTCCAACAACTCGGCTGCACGCGTTTCGGCTTCCGCTTTTGTTTTTCCGGCGATATAAGCCGGAATACAAATATTTTCAATCGCATTAAACTCGGCCAGCAAGTGATGAAACTGGAAAATAAAACCAATTTCCTTGTTGCGGAAAGCACTCAACTGTTTCTGGTTCATCACGCTCGTATCGGCATCGTTCAGCAAAACACGACCAGAATCCGGTTTATCCAACGTACCGATAATATTGAGCAAAGAACTTTTCCCGGCACCGGAAGCGCCCACAATACTTACAATTTCCCCGGTATTTACATCCAAATCAACACCTTTTAGTATCGGTAGTTTTCCGTACGATTTTTTGATAGACCTTGCTTTCAGCATTTGGCAAAAATAGGGATATGGTTTTTAGGGAACAATGTGGGAAAGATTGAGTTTGTAAGAGATTTTTAGCTGCAAATTAATATGTATTAGCGAATATCAAATAAAATATTGGAATAATTAAACGCCTATACTTTTCCTTTTAGCTGCTTTTCCTGTTCAACTATCTCTATTTCACGTCCTATTTCCATTTGCAACTCCTCTTCAGTAGGCAAATACATTTTATATTTTGATGCGAAAATTTGCTTATTGTCGTTCAATAAGCTGTATTTTGCTAAAGCCTTATTCTTTTCTGCACAAAGGATCAGGCCAATAGTCGGATTATCGTTCTCCTGGCGTACCTGGTCTTCAAAATACCTTACATACATGTCCATTTGTCCTATATCCTGATGCGTCAGTTTCCCTGTTTTTAAATCAATTAATAAAAAGCACTTTAAAATATAGTTATAAAATACCAGGTCAACATAAAAATGTTCGTGTTCAGCAGTAATCCGGTGTTGCCTTCCTACAAAGCAGAAGCCCTTCCCAAGTTCTAATAAAAACTCCTGTAACTTATTTATGATTGCTTGTTCCAATTCCCGCTCATAAAAGGCAGTATTAGATTTCAATCCTAAAAATTCCAGTACGTACGGATCTTTGATGATGTCTTTTGGTTGCGCTATTTCCTTCTTACTTTCAGCTTCCTGCTTTACCAGTTGCTTGCCATCCTGACTGCTCATTTGACTCCTTTCGTAATAAAAGCTGTTGATCTGCCTTTCCAATGTTCTTGTGCTCCAGTTTCCGGCAATAGCTTCTGTTACGTAAAATATTCTTGCGGTTTCTTTTTCTACTTTTAACAATAACCGGTAATGTGTCCAGCTTAATTCGCCACGCAATGCGTGACTATTTCGGAAGAGATTGTAAAACTGGCGCATGTATTTGAGGTTGGTTTCTGTAAACCCCTTTCCGAAATCCAAACTTAACTTTTCAGATAAATTCCGGATCAGTTCCTTGCCATATTCTGCCCTTTCTTTTCCGTTTTGTTCTTCTTTAACTATTAATTTCCCAATATGCCAATAAGATTGCACCATTGTAATATTAGCAGAGCGATAAACCGTCTCTCTTGCCTCCTCTATAACCTGCTTTACATTTTTGTAAAGTTCGTCTATCTTCCTTACTGTTGTCATAAGTTATTTTTGGCACGAGTAATTATTAGAGCCTGTTTAAATTTTTTCTTGGTTATTTTGGCTAAAGCCATATCTAGATTACTTACCATCCACGGCCTGAAGGCCGTGGCAATTTAGCCCTTTGTTTTATAAACTTTTTATCTGCCAGCAACAAACGAGGCTATTCATTAAACTTCAATTGCCACGGCCTTCAGGCCGTGGATAAAGTTGACAAACTTACAAGGCTTTAGCCAAAAACAAATATAAGATGCCAAGATTTATGGCATAAAAAAAGCAATATAAATTTCTATGATAGAAATTTAAACAGGCTCTAAGATTTCCTTGTAATATTAATGAAAAGAAAGGCACAAAAGAGAAAGTGCAGCTTTGCTATTGTTAGAGATTTCGAAGAATATATTGACCTTGCTTTCAGCATCCGGCAAAAATAACAATATGGTTTTTAGGGAACAATGTGGGAAAGATTGGTTTAGGGAGAAATAGTTGATGGTAAAGCATGACTTTACTTTTTCTGTGAAAACAGCCAGTCAAACAATCCTGGTTCGGTGTAAGCCTTATTCACAATATTGTGCCCCATTCCGGCATATTCGGTATATTTAGGCTGACCACCACCTTTTTTTAATGCAGCAATCATCAATTGTGAATATCTAACATTATTGATTTCGTCTTTATCTCCATGAAAAGCCCAAATAGCTATCGGATGGATGGAATTTGCTTTTGCTGTATCTGAAACAGAACAAATTGGAATAGCCGCTGCAAAAAAATCAGGACGGCGGGTCAAAAAATCAAATGTACCTTCGCCACCTCCAGAATAACCGGTAATGTAAATACGTTGCTGGTTTATCGGCAATTGCTTTGTTAAGTGGCCTAACAATTCAAAAGTCCATTTAGCAGGAAACGTAGGTTCGGCAGTTGCCTGTAAACTTTCAGGGAAATTTGGAAAACGGACCCATAAACGCTTTGGCGGACATTGAGGAGCGAGGATAAAGCAAGGGTATTTTTCTCTTCCTGCGTTATCAATCAAAGCGTTTGGGATTGCGTACAACTGCTTTTCGTTATCATTTCCGCGTTCGCCATCGCCAGCCAAAAAAACCACGAGTGGGTATTGCTTCTTTTTATTATAATTCTTTGGGTATAAAATGCGATAGGGCAAACTATCATTTCCTGAAATATATACGTCCTTTTTAAACTCACTTAAGGTTTTTTTTCTGATGGAAAGGCTGTCATTTGTAGTAACGACATTAACTTTTTGCCCATAAACGAAGCATGTAAAATTTGATAGAAGGAATATAAGTAAATGTTTGATTTTCATTTTAATATCGGCAGCGTTAAATAAAACTTTTTGATAGACCTTGCTTTCAGCATCCGGCAAAAATAGTGATATGGTTTTTAGGGAACAATGTGGGAAAGGTTGGTTTTGGGAGAAATAGTTTTAGTAAGGTATGCTCATTAATTCGTTTGAAAACTGGTTGTGTTTTTAAATGTATGATGTATTCATGTTTCGTTCATAGATGGCAGTTTTCATAATGGAGTAGTGGTAAATAAGCTTTTTTGAGAAGCATACCGTTCGCCTTACCAGTCTTCTCAACCTTGTCCTGAACCAAGTGTTGATGCCTTCTATTTTCTTTGTGTGTTTTTTGCCGATAATATGCCTTTCCTTAGGTAATACTTCTGCAAAAGCCTGCCAGTGGTCGGTACAGTAAAAACCAATTTCTATCCCCTGAAGCTTTTTCAGCAATGCCCTTATACTTTTTTTGTCCCTTTTGCCCCAGTTTGCTGCCAAGATTTCTCCACTGTCTTTGCAAATAGCATACAGGAGCCATACTTTCTTTTGCTTGTTGCCTATATAAGACCACTGCTCATCTATCTGGACTATATGATAAGACCGCTGTTTTGGCCTAATCTCAGACGCTTTTCCCATCTTCAAAATACCCCTGAGCACACAGCCTACGCTAATGCCCAGCACCACGGCACAATCCCTAACCCCACTTCCCCTTAAAAGCATCCGCTTTAACAAACCCTTATTCTTATAGTCGGCGCCCCAGTAAAGGTATTCGTCCTGGAACTGCAACCCGCAGCCCCTGCAAAGTATATTTTGCGCACCTGTCTTTTTCTTCCCGTTTTTTACTACCTTAACACTCCGGCAGCGAGGGCATCCGGCCTCTTTGTTTAATCTCACAATTAACAAATTCCGAATCAATCGCTGCTGTTTTTATTCCATCATACTTTTGAAAGCACAACCTAAAACTTTATTGTGAAATGGATTTCTAAATACAATTCTAATATTCTCATGTTTTAAAATCAATAAACATTATTTAGCCTAAACAAAAAAGACAACTTTTTAATCGTACATATTTGGAGGTGTATAATTTGATGCTATTACCATTGTAGAAGTACAATTTGAAAGTAATTGTAACTTTTGACTAAGCTACATTGTCTCCCTTACAAAACGCATGGATTCTGAGCAATACAACCAATTTTTAAGCAGTCAGCGTAAACTTTACCGCTTTGCCCTGTCGCTTACAAAGGATGTAAATGATGCGGATGATATTTACCAAGAATCGCTGATGAAGTTATGGCAGTTAAAGGAGGAATGGGCAAACTGGCAAAACTTTGAAGCTTATGCCATGCGCATGGTACGTAATACTTTTTTAAATTATTACAAGAAGAATAGTAGTCGGGTACATGTGGCTTTGGAACATATAACCGAACAGCCGGAACCGAACTATACGGATAAACAAATGGTACTAACTGATTTAAGAATGCGCTTTAATGCCATGATCAGTAAGTTGCCTGAGGTACAGCGCAATATATTGTATCTGCGCGAAATTGAAGAAATGGAGTATAAGGAGATTGGTGAAGTGCTGGATATTACAGAGGCGCAAGTCAAAGTGTATCTGTTTAGGGGAAGGCAATACTTAAAAAGTAAAGTACATGGAAGAAAATAAGATAAAACTGCTGCTTGAAAAATACTGGAGGGCAGAAACCACGATTGAAGAGGAAAAATTTATTAAGCAGCACTTTGAAACGCAAGAACTGAATGATGAGCTGATAGAAGATGACAAATGGTTTGAAGCTATTAAAGACTTTAAAAGCATTGAACCTAACCAAGTTCATTTTACAGATACCCAATTTAAGGGTAATAATAAAATTGTTAAATTAAACTTATTATTAAAGATAGCTGCAAGTGTGGCAATAGTTTCCGGCATGACCTTTTTGGGCATTAACTACAACCAAAAGTTACAGGCCGAAAAAGATCTGGCCTTACAGCAGAAAGCAGAGGCCAGCTTAATTTCTATTTCCAAAACGCTTAATCAGGGCTACGAGAGCTTTGAAAAATCTGCAAAGTTTATAACAAAAGATAAATCATTGAACTAATTAATATGAAAGTTTTTCTATTTATATGCCTTCTGCTATTCACCACAGCCTTTTCCTTTGGTCAGAATAAAGCAGCTGCTGGTCAAACCGAAACCATGATTGACCTTTACTTTAAACGCTATTCAGGAGAGCCAGGATACGAGGTAAACACCATGGGTGAAGCTATGGTTAAGCGTACGAACGAGATCGGTATGTGGACAAATCCGAGTATTGCCCGCATTATGAAGCAGGTAAAAACGTACAAATATTTAAACTTTGACAGTTCACCAGAACATTCTCGGGAAATAGTAGCCCAGGTAGATGCCGCAGTAAAGAAAGGCAACTTGTACAAGGAATATTTCAGATGGGAACTTAACGATACAACTTCATCCATCATTTATACGCACGGTAGCAGTAGCAATATTACTGAACTAGACTATGTTACCATCAGTAAAAAGCAAATCAGCGTCAGTTGTTTTGTAGGAGACAACATAGATATGGAAAGCATTCGCTCACTTGTTTTGAATAAATAAACCAATAATCATATAAACCTCAACAGCTTTATGAAAAGATACCTATTTATCTTTATGGGAATTTTATTGCCTGTTTTTTCCATAGCACAGCAAAAATTAAGTGGCCTATATCCTATAACAGGCAAAGTAATTGATGCTCAAACGCAACAACCTTTACCTTTTACAACAGTAGTTATCATTAATTTAAAAAAGGATTCAAGCTTGGTTGTGGCAGGCATCACTGCCTCCAATGGTACTTTTTCATTCAATTTGTTACCAGGTAATTACATGGCTAAAGTAACCCTGTTGGGTTATTTGCCAACCAAAAGTAATGCTTTTGAAGTCCTTCAATCAAATAGCGAAAAAGTCTTACTTCAAGTTAGCCTTCAAAAATCTACTAATACATTAAAAGAAGTAAGTATAGTTAGCACCAAAAAAACTATCGAATTGATTCCTGGTGGTTATAAGTTCAACGTGGATAAAGCAATAGGCGCGACCGGAAGTGTTTATGAAGTTTTAAGACAAGTGCCAGGTGTAACGGTTGACGGTTCCAATAGCATTAAACTTCAAGGCAAAAGCCCGACTGTATTGGTTAACGGGCGGAAAATAAACATGACAGGTGATGATTTGGCAGCTTTCCTAAAAAGCATATCAGCAACGCAGGTATCTGATATTGATGTAAATACTAATCCAAATGCAAAGTTTGACGCAGATGGCGAAGGTGGCATACTGGATATAAAGCTAAAGCAACGTAGCGTTCCGGGCTTGTTTGGAAATATTTCCACCAATATTTCAACATTGATTAGCAATGACAATAGTGCAAGTATCAACTTTAAGAAAAACAAATTGGATCTGTCAGCCAACTACAGCTATACCTACCGGCAGGATTATTACCGCAGAAATAACTATTATGAAAACAGGAATCTGCCTGACTCTCTCTATATATTCAGACAAAATCAGAATGCTGAACGAACACAGAAAAGCAGCTACTTTAAAGGGGGCGCATCATATGAAATTGATTCAACCAGTTCATTATCCTTCAATTTCTTCGGTGCCTGGTACAGTTTAAATAGTCCAACTAATTTGACTTCAGAAATTTTTAACAGAGCTGATATTTTTCAAAATAAGTATTTACAAAACGAAAGTAATCTTACGCAGAATAATTTCTATATCTATGACCTGCTGTATAAGAAAACCTTTAAAAATAAAGATCAACTAAACTTAGGGTTCAATTACTCTAAATATGGCAACCGCTCTAATCAGGCTTTCAATAGAAAGTTTTATGACATTAATAACCAATTTGTATTTGATCAGTATGAGGATAACAGGATTATCAGCACGGTAAGGCCGTACAGCTTAACCACCAGTAACATTGATTATACAGCTAACATTACAAAAATTACGAAGTTAGACTTTGGTGCCAAGTACATACATAATAGTACAGACAGTTATTTTTTAAACTCAGTTTATGATACGCTTTCCAATACCTATGTTAACGATCCTACCTTATCAAACAACCTTGATTATAGTGAGGATATTACTGCTGCTTATGGGCTGTTGTCAGGAAAATTGAAAAAGCTGAATTATCAGTTAGGGTTGAGATATGAGGATTTTCACTACAAATTAACTTCGCCTTCATTAGCATCTTCTTACAATAACAATTACGCTAACTTTTTTCCCAGCCTTAACTTATCCTACAACTCAAAGGATCATAATTCTACCTACTCGTTGAGCTTTGGAAGACGCATTCAAAGGCCCGGATATTCTATGTTAAACCCTTTTTTAAATGTGATAGCGTTAGGTCAGTATAATAGTGGTAATCCTTACCTTCAACCATACTTTATCAATAAAGTAGAGTTGCAATATTCCAGGAGTTATGGTAACGGTAATTTCTTTATGGCTTCACTTTTTGCATCCGGTTCAAATAACATTTACAGCCAACTATTTAAATATGATCCAGTAACAAGTATGAACTTCGATACTTACGACAACTTCAGAAGTACCGATCAATACGGTGGTTATATAGTATTGCAGAATACACTAACTAAATGGTTTAACTTTAATGCTTATTTAGCCGGTACCCAATCTACTTTTTCGACAAAAATCCCTAATGATATTCTATATCCCGGAAATTTTTCTCTTACCGGAAACGTGAGCTTAAACTTTTCGCTTATAAAAAACACGCCGTTTCAGATATATGGTTATATCGTAACGAAAAACAATTATTTCCAACTTCAAAATGCGACTAGTGGTAATTTAAGCATGGCAGCCCAACACAAATTTTTGAAAAACCGTTTGACTGTATCAATAAACATTGAAGACATTTTTAATATCAACAGGTTTCCAGTTACTGCTAATACAGAAACAGTTTATATTCATTCGTTAAATAAGCTTCAATCGCAATATGTGCAATTAGGACTTAACTATGCTTTTGGTAAAAGCTTTAATAGTAAAAGTACCAAGGACTTAAAAAAGGATAATCGGATTGATTAAAATTCTTATAAGTGCCTTTTCTCTCACTTCCGTCATTTCAAAAGAAACCATTAAACCAAATCCGCCTATCCCACCCTAAACATTTTCCCATTTTTATTTTTAACCTGAAATTGTAGCTTTACCCAAAATCTTTTTAAAATGAACATTCACGAATATCAGGGCAAAGCCATACTGAAAAGCTACGGGGTTAGGGTTCAGGAAGGCATTCTTGCCGAGAACGTTGAACAGGCTGTGGAAGCAGCCAAAAAATTAAAGGAAGAATATGGTTCTGACTGGGTGGTGGTGAAAGCACAGATCCACGCTGGCGGCCGCGGTAAAGGCGGCGGCGTAAAGCTGGCCAAAAACCTGGACGAGGTAAAGGAAAAAACTAACGCCATCTTGGGGATGCAACTGATTACGCCGCAAACCGGGCCCGAAGGTAAAAAAGTAAACAAAGTGCTGGTTGCACAAGATGTTTATTATCCGGGGCCATCAGAAACGAAAGAGTTTTATGTAAGTGTTTTGATGGACCGTGCAAAAGGCCGCAACGTCATCATGTATTCTACCGAAGGCGGAATGGATATTGAAGAAGTTGCACACTCCACGCCGGAACTGATCCACAAAGAAGAAATCGACCCGAAAGTTGGTTTGCAAGGTTTTCAATCCCGTAAAATTGCTTTTAATTTAGGTTTATCCGGCGATGCTTTTAAAGAGATGGTGAAATTTATCACTGCTTTATATAAAGCTTACGATGCGACGGATTCTTCTCAATTTGAGATCAACCCGGTTTTAAAAACTTCTGATAACAAAATTATGGCTGTTGATGCCAAAGTGAATATCGATGACAACGCTTTGTACCGTCATCCGGATTTTGCTGCAATGCGCGACACAGCAGAAGAAGATCCGATGGAAGTGGAAGCCAGTGAATCAAACTTAAACTATGTAAAACTGGACGGAAACGTGGGTTGCATGGTGAACGGCGCGGGTTTGGCCATGGCAACAATGGACATTATCAAAATTGCCGGCGGCGAGCCTGCCAACTTTTTGGATGTGGGCGGAACCGCAAATGCACAAACGGTAAAAGCGGCTTTCGGTATTATTTTGAAAGACCCGAACGTAAAAGCAATCCTGATCAATATTTTTGGCGGCATTGTCCGTTGCGACCGCGTTGCCCAAGGTGTGATTGATGCTTACCAGGAAATGGGCGATATTCCGGTTCCGATCATCGTTCGTTTGCAAGGAACAAATGCTGTGGAAGCTAAAAAACTGATTGATGAATCTGGTTTGAAAGTGTTCTCAGCCATTTTGCTGAAAGAAGCTGCAGACCGGGTGAAAGAAGTTTTGGCAGGGGTTTCGGCTTAAAATCTAAACAACATTTTTTGTAGAAAGGCTGTCTGTAATAAAGATGGCTTTTTTTGTTGATGCTGTTTTTATCGGGTAAAAATTGGTGTTGAAGTAGAAACACACCACTAACCCCTCTCAAGAGGGGAAGCATTTTTCCTACTTTTCTATTTCCTACCTTTCGCCTTGCTATATTTCTATTGTTTAGCAAGGTCTTGGCTCCCTCTCCTTCGGAGAGGGCGGGGGGTGAGGCTTTTTATGCCCTAAAAGAAGCATCTATCAATCGCAAACCTTTTCCCGCCAAACTAATTTATAAAACATGCTCCTCAAAATCTATCCTGAAAATCCAAACCCAAAAGCCATTGCACAAGTGGTTGAAGTATTACGTAAAGGCGGCCTGGTCATTTATCCAACTGATACCGTTTATGGTTTGGGCTGTGATATCACCAATCAAAAAGCGATTGAAGCGGTTTGCCAATTGCGGAAAATGAACTGTAACAAGGCAAACCTTTCATTTATCTGTTACGATCTCAGCCATATTTCTGATTACATCAAACCAATTGACAATACTGTTTTTAGGGTACTAAAAAAAGCATTGCCCGGCCCGTTTACTTTTATTTTTAATGCAAGTAATTTGGTACCGAAGCTGATCAGTTCCAATAAAAAAACGGTTGGAATCAGGATCCCAGATAATAATATCCCACGAGAAATAGTGAAGGCTTTGGGCAATCCGATCCTCACTACTTCTATCAAAGATGACGATGATATTTTAGAATATTCTACCGATCCGGAACTGATTTATGAGAAATACCAAACTTTGGTTGATGTGGTAGTTGACGGCGGCTATGGCGATAACATTGCTTCAACGGTTGTAGATTGCACTTCCGGCGAATTTGAGATTATCCGCGAAGGCAAAGGCGATTTGCAAGAATTTTTGTAATACTGTTTTTAGCACGGTTTTTTCTATAGGTGATATGTATCAATTCCGTTACTGATGAAAAATCTGTTTTCCCTTGCAAAAACTGCTGTAATCTGCTTCCTGATCTACAAATCCCTGTTCTATTCCTTCCTGTTCTTAGTTTCCGGGCTGTGGATAATCACTGTTTTACTGCTCATACTGTTTGCTTATCTATGCAAAAGCTTAATTGCAGAAGCCATCAGCCTAAGAAAATTTTATAAAAATTATCAACATACCAACCTTAGGGAAAAGTTTTCGAAAGTAAATTTCAAAACCAAAACCAGCAAACGTTTTTCTTCAGAAACTGTCTGACCTTCAACCTACACTTCCTGTTTTTGTAAATATGAATGCTTCTTTTAGCACACCTTTTTTATGTGCCAAAAGAAGCATTCAAACTTTAAAAGAAATAATAATTAGCCTGTCCAAAAACCTTTCTCCTTCAAAAACGAAAAATAATCTTAATTTTGCATCCCGTACAAAAGGGCTTGTTTTTCGGATAAAACCAGGGCAAACCATTCAAATCAAAGCATGACTAAGTATATTTTTGTTACGGGCGGCGTTACCTCTTCACTGGGTAAAGGCATTATTTCGGCCTCCTTGGCCAAACTCCTTCAAGCCCGCGGATACCGGGTTACGATCCAGAAATTTGATCCTTATATCAACATTGACCCCGGCACGATGAACCCGTATGAACACGGCGAATGTTATGTGACGGAAGATGGCGCAGAAACTGACTTGGATTTAGGCCATTATGAACGGTTTTTGAACACGCCAACTTCCCAGGCCAACAATATCACCACTGGCAGGATTTATCAGAACGTGATCAACCGCGAACGGGAAGGGGATTATCTGGGCAAAACGGTGCAAGTTGTTCCGCATATCACAGACGAGATCAAGCGGAACTTTAAGATTTTAGGTGAAAATGGACAGTACGATATTGTGATCACAGAAATTGGCGGAACAGTTGGCGATATCGAATCGCTGCCTTTTGTAGAAGCCGTACGCCAGTTCCGCTGGGAAACCGGTTCGGGCAATTCTTTAGTGATCCATTTAACTTTGGTCCCTTACCTTGCTGCTGCCGGAGAATTGAAAACCAAACCCACCCAGCACTCGGTAAAAATGTTGTTGGAATATGGCATTCAGCCTGATATCCTGGTTTGCCGCACCGAGCATCACCTCAACCTGGAACTGCGTAAAAAAATAGCTTTGTTTTGTAATGTAAACGTGAACGCGGTGATCGAATCGATTGATGCTTCCACCATTTACGATGTGCCGCTGCTGATGCTGAAAGAGCAGTTGGACAAAACGGTTTTGTCGAAATTAAAACTTCCGCAGAACAAAGAACCCGATCTGGAAAGCTGGAAAGATTTTTTAGGCAGGTTGAAAAACCCGACCGGAGAGATCAGGGTTGGTTTGGTTGGAAAATATGTGGAACTGCCTGATGCTTATAAATCCATCAGCGAAGCTTTTATTCATGCAGGTGCTAAAAACGAATGTAAAGTGCAAGTCAAATTTATTCATTCTGAAAGTTTGACACGAGAAAATACAGTTGAGAAAATGCGGGGCCTGCATGGTGTTTTGGTTGCGCCCGGATTTGGCCAGCGCGGAATTGAAGGGAAAATTGAAGCGATCCGATATGTGCGCGAAAACGAAATCCCTTTTTTCGGGATTTGTTTAGGAATGCAATGCGCCGTGATTGAATATGGCCGCAACGTGTTGAAATTACCGGGCGCCAACAGCAGCGAAATGGATGAAAACACGGCCAATCCGGTTATTTCGATGATGGAAGAGCAAAAAAGCATCACGACCAAAGGCGGGACGATGCGGTTGGGCGCCTATCCTTGCGACATCCGTAAAAACACCAAAACAGCCGCCGTTTATGGGAAAAACCACATCAGCGAACGCCATCGCCACCGCTATGAGTTTAACAACAAATACTTAAAACAGTACGAAGAAAGCGGCATGATCCCTTCGGGCATCAACCCGGAAAACGGTTTGGTAGAGATCGTGGAATTGAAAAACCATCCTTTTTTTATCGGTTCGCAGTTTCACCCGGAATTAAAATCAACAGTTGCCAATCCGCATCCGCTTTTTGTTAACTTTGTCGCCGCTTCCATGGCCCATGCCAAAAAGAAGCAAATTGCTATTAATTAGGTCATTTAAAAAGAATGGATAGAAATACATTTACAGGATTGTTCCTGATCCTGGTCATCCTGGTTGGTTCCACATTTTTGCTCAAGCCATCGCAAGAAGAAATCAGAAAAGAACTTCAGCACAAGCGTTTGGATTCGTTGCGCAGGTTAGGCGGCACCAATCGGAAAGCCCCAACTACCAATGCTTCTTTTACCCCACAAAAATCTGCAATTACAGATTCTGCTGCCTTGAAAGGCCCATTGGGCAAAGCGGTAGCAGCAACTCCGAAATTGGTTTTTTTAGAAAACAAACAATTAAAAGTTATTTTATCTACACAAGGCGGCCGTATTGTTTCTGTAGAATTAAAAAACGAAAAAACTTTTGACAAGCAGCCATTGATCCTGCTCAACCCCGAACAATCCAAGTTTGGCTTAACTTTAAATGTTGCAGGCAAACCTGTTCAAACAAATGACCTCAATTTTATACCAAGTGCAGCTTCGTTAAATGTAAGCGGTCAGGATTCAAGTTCGTTGACGATGCACTTGGATTATGGTGCAAACCAATCCATCGATTATATTTATATGTTGAAAGGTGATGGGTACAAGGTTGGGTACAATTTGGTTTTGAACAACATGAACAATGTTGTCAATACCAAAAACAATCAGGTTACTTTGGATTGGGAAGCCAGTTTGCGCAAGCAGGAACGCGACATGAAAATGGAGCGCACCTACTCTACCGTTTACCTGGAGGATTCAGAAGGTGGCATCAACGATCTGAGCCTGACCAAGGACGAGCAAAAGACTTTTGCCGATAAAAAAATCCAATGGGTTTCTTTTAAACAACGTTTTTTCTCGAATGTATTGATTGCCAAAGATGGTTTTACCAGTGCCGATGTAGCTGTGGCTACCGATATTAATTCACCGGATGTGAAGCAGATGTCGGCCAAAATCCAATTGCCTTATACTGGTGCTGCAAACGCCAGTTATCCGATGGAATTTTACTTCGGGCCGAATAAATTTAATTTATTGGAAAAACAAGGTTATCACTTGGAAAGGCAAATTGATTTGGGCTGGGGACCATTGAAATATATCAACCGTTTTGCGGTTTTACCGGTATTCAACTTCCTGAAAAATTTCAATTGGAATTATGGTTTGATCATCTTGGTATTGACTATCTTGCTGAAAGTAGTTTTGTTTCCGCTGACTTACAAGTCTTATCTTTCTATGGCCAAGATGCGGGTTTTGAAGCCGGAGATGGATGAGATCAAAGGTAAAGTTGGTGAAGATAACCCAACTTTACTGCAACAGGAATATTTGAAATTGTACAAAAAAGCAGGCGTAAACCCCTTAGGTGGTTGTTTGCCATTGGTGATCCAGATGCCGATCATTTTGGCTTTCTTCCGCTTTTTCCCAAACTTGTTTGAACTGCGCGGACAAAGTTTTTTGTGGATGCATGATCTTTCCACTTATGATTCGGTCATCAATTTCCCCATGATCCCGTTCTTGAATTGGGACCACATCAGCTTAATGTGTTTGCTAATGACAATTTCAACCCTTGTCCAAACTTATTTCAACAATCAGACTTCGGGTGCAACCGGACAAATGAAATACATCGGTTACATCACACCGTTGATTTTCTTTGGTGTGCTGAACAGCTATCCGGCCGGTTTAAATTATTACTACTTCTGCGCCAATATTTTAACGTTTTCCCAACAGTATTTTATCCGGTTGTGGGTGGATGATAAAAAGATCCATGCGCGCATTCAGGAAAACAAAAAGAAGCCGGAAGACCCGAACAAAAAGAAATCTGGTTTTGCACAAAAAATGGAAGAGATGATGCGGCAGCAAAGCCAAACGCCAGCTATCCAAACCAAAAAGAAATAACAATTTTTAGGTGATAAAAAGAGCTTCAGAACTTATTTCCGAAGCTCTTTTTATTTGAGGTTAGGTTTTTTGTATTTTGATGATGTTACCGCAATTAGCTTTTGGGAAGCAACTTTAAAGATATCCCTGCTTAACTTTTATTTACTTGTAATTAGATTATGTTTATAATAAATTGCAAGAATGAAAGAAATAAAAGGATTGATTGTACCTATTGAAAATTATAAATCCTATAGCAATTTTTAAAAAAACATTCTGTTTGCCTGGTTCTTTAAGTATCAAATCAAACCCTATTATAATGAAGAGTTATCCTATTTTAATGCTCATTGGCCTGCTTGTTACTTCCGTTGCAGCAGCGCAAACAAAGACAGCTAAAACCAATACGGCATTTTTCGAAGAATTTAACGGCAAATCCCTCAACCGTAAATTGTGGAACATAGAAGTAACAGGAAATACAGTAAATAATGAGCAGCAGGCCTATATAGATTCTGCAAGCACGCTTTATTTGGTACATGGCAAAGAAGCAGAAGGCGCAAAGAAGGGTGCTTTAGTCATCAAACCACTTTATCATCCGGGCTATACCAGCAAAGAGGGACGTAGCTATGATTTTCTTTCAGGACGGATCAATACAAAAGCTAAATTTGAGTTTACTTATGGTACCGTTTCTGCTAGGGTAAAAATGTCAAGCGGAGCAGGGCTGTGGCCGGCATTCTGGGCTTTAGGGGAAGGAAAATGGCCGGATTGCGGGGAGATTGACATCATGGAAACCGTAGGCGACCCCTCCTGGGTAAGCCACGCACTACATGGTCCGGGCTATTTTGGCAATACACCTCTTGCCTACCGTGCTTTTTTTCCAAAAGGCACTGATGTTACCCAATGGCATGTTTATGCAGTCGACTGGACACGTAATTCACTTGTTTTTAAAGTTGATGGCCTGGTTACCTATTCGGTTACCCGCGCAATGGTCGAGAAATACGGTAAATGGGCCTTTGACAACCCTAAATTCATTATCCTGAACTTTGCTTTAGGCGGAGGTTACCCAAATGGTGTGAATAAAATAAGCCAGCCTTATTTTGGTTTATCTCAAACCAGTGTCGATCTTGTAAAAGCCGGGCAGGCAAAATTTTTAGTGGACTGGGTGTTGGTGACAAAAAGTAAATAGTAAAGGTTCAGGGCTTGTTTAAATTTTATTCAGCTTACCGATCAATACTTCTTTTACCACATAAAAATTGTTAAACTCTTGAACCTTTTGTACCGATTTAATATGTGTATAGAATTTATAGGGATAAAAGAAGCATTTTAAATTTTTAAGGACAAAACTTAAACAGGTGCTTATTTTTATGAAGTTTCCGGCCATAGCATACATTACAACGTTTTTTAAAACTTGCTTTATAGTAGCGTAAAAAACAGAAAATGAACCATCCGATTGCTATAGGTGACTATTTTAGGATATCAGGACTTGTTCCTTTGGCAGATGTCCGTACGCCGGCAGAATTTATGCAAGGGCATATTCCGGGGGCTTTTAATCTTCCTTTATTTACTAATGAGGAAAGGGCCAGGGTCGGCACTACTTATAAACAAGTTAGCCGGGAAGCAGCAATCCTGTTAGGCTTTGACCTGGCGGGCAACAAATGGTCTGGCTTTATCCTAAAAGCATTGGAAATGTCTCCGCAGAAAAAAGTTGCCGTACATTGCTGGCGCGGAGGAATGCGAAGCGGCGCAATGGCATGGGCACTTAACCTGTATGGTTTTGAAGTTTATCTGGTAGAAGGAGGCTACAAAAATTACCGGAGATGGGCATTACAACAATTCGAGGCCGTGTATCCGCTTTGTTTGCTTGGTGGGATGACTGGTTCCGGCAAAACAAAAATCCTGCATCAGCTTAAATCGCATGGTGAACAAGTGATCGATCTGGAAGAACTCGCCCAACATCAAGGCTCCTCCTATGGAACGCTGGGGAAGCTGGTCCAACCTACGCAGGAACAGTTTGAAAATAACCTGGCTTTGCAATTATCGGCTTTAGATAAGGACCGCAGGATATGGGTAGAAGATGAAAGTTTAACCATTGGGATACGTTCAGTTCCAAAATCTTTCTGGGACCAAATGCGAACTGCAACTTTGATCGAAATAAAAGTTTCCAAGGAGCTGCGCGTTGTTAACCTCGTACAGGAATATGGCGGGCTTGACCAGGATTTTTTGGTGGAATGTACAGAAAGGATCCGCAAGCGTTTGGGGCCGGAACAAACCCGACAGGCCACTACTGCTATCCGTGAAGGCCGTATGGCAGATTTTATAAGCCTTGTACTGGTTTACTATGATAAAACGTACCAGACCGGATTGGCCAAACGAAATAAGGAGAACGTTTTTCCGCTTAAACTAAAAAGTACAGATATAGCTTTTAACACAAAACAAATTTTAAAATTCAAGCCTTCGCAGAGGTTTTAGCAAAAGATACCGCTCCGTAAAATGGATTTAAAAGAAATAAAACTTACCCAATATTCCCATGGTGCCGGTTGTGGTTGCAAGATAAGTCCTACCGTCCTGGATAAAATATTGTACAGCCCATTGATTAGTCCGCCGGATACCCGCCTATTAGTGGGCAACGATAAGCGTGACGATGCTGCCGTGTTTGACCTCGGCAATGGCACTGCGCTTATTTCTACCACAGATTTTTTTATGCCGATTGTAGATGATCCCTTTGATTTCGGGCGGATTGCTTCGGCCAATGCTATCAGTGATGTGTATGCAATGGGAGGAAAACCAGTGCTGGCAATCGCAATTTTAGGCTGGCCTATTGATAAGCTGCCGCCGGAAACCGCGCAGCAAGTGCTGGAAGGCGCAAGGGCAGTTTGTGCAGAGGCAGGAATAACACTTGCCGGCGGACATAGCATAGATTGCCCCGAGCCGGTTTTTGGTTTAGCTGTAAATGGCTTGGTAAATACCAATCACCTCAAACAAAATTCTACCGCTACTGCCGGTTGCAGGTTGTACCTAACAAAAGCCTTGGGGGTAGGCATACTATCTACGGCTCAAAAACGAGGCCTTTTACTTCCTCAAGATGCAGCAATTGCCCTAAAAAGCATGGTCAAATTAAATAAACTTGGTGAAGTATTGGGCAAATTTGACGGGGTAAAAGCAATGACAGATGTTACCGGTTTTGGTCTGCTTGGCCACTTGGCCGAAATGTGTGAAGGAAGCGGCCTGTCAGCAGTTATTGAATTTGATAAAGTTCCGGCCATTCCTTCTTTGCCGTATTATCTTGGCCTGGGCTGTATTCCTGGCGGTACGGACCGTAATTGGAATAGCTATGGACACAAGATAGGGCCAATATCTACTTTACAAAAACAGGTGCTGGCCGATCCTCAAACGAGCGGAGGCTTACTGATAGCAGTGGCACAAGACAGTATCCAAGATTTTGATGACATTTTAAAAGAACAGGCTTTTCCGGATCATCAGATCATACCTTTTGGCTGGCTTAAAGAACCGGGTGGGAATAATTTGATTTCTGTGGCTGATTGATATTTTTTGTTTTATTGAAATTCTTATTTATTCCAAAACTTTGAATCCGTTTAAATTTTATCCGACTTATTTTCTATGCTTCTTTTACCACATAAGAATCACTTGTGTTTTTATACACTTTGCATCAATATAGTATTCAAACATAGAATTTATAGGCATAAAAGAAGCAATATAAATTTTATGACAGGAATTTAAACAGGCTCTTAATTCACCAATCATATGAAATGCTTCTTTTATCATGCAAAATAATTATAGTTTACATTGTCAGTTTTTTTAATTATAAGTTTGGATTCTATCACAACGAAAGCACAGATGCCTTAATCAATTTTTATGAATCTTTTTATTAAACCAGTACGTAAATAGATTGTATATAACATATAACAATTATTCGTTACCATGATAATTGTATAAAAGTTATATCTAAAAAAATGAATGAGGTTTTAAGTAGTTACGCTGGTTACAATTTGTTCAACAGTTCGTTAGACGATCTGCCCAAATTGCCTAAAATAGTTGTCAATACTATCAACCAGTATTCTTTTTGCCTTGCAGAAAAACAACCTGATTTTAAAAACGCTTTATTGGCTTCCGAGGTTTTATTACCTGATGGCGTTGGTATCGTTGCTGCTGTCAGGCTACAGTCAGGACAAAAAATCAAAAAGATTTCAGGTTCCAACCTACACTATCACCTGCTTAATAAACTAAACAACGAGTACGGAAGTTGTTTTTATTTAGGCTCGTCTGTTAAGACGTTGAAAAAAATACAGGAAAAAATAGCAATGGAATATCCTAACATTCGCGTTGGTTTTTATTCCCCTCCTTTTAAACCGGTTTTTTCTGATAGTGACAATGCAAAAATGATTGGTGAGGTAAATAAGTTCAAACCAGATGTATTGTTTGTTGGAATGACTGCCCCAAAACAGGAAAAATGGGCCATTGCACATAAGCAGGAATTAAATGTCAAGTTAATTGGATCTATTGGTGCCGTTTTTGATTTTTATGCCGGTACTATGAACCGTCCAAGTAACTTTTGGATAGATTTAGGATTTGAATGGTTCGGACGTTTAATCAACGAGCCGCTGAGGATGTGGAAAAGGTATATTTATTACGGACCTGTTTTCCTTTATACTTTAGTCAAGTATAAATTAAAATACTAAACACCTTTTAAATTTCTACCATAAAAATTTGTAGTGCTTCTTTTATGCCTATAAATCCTGTGTTTGTATATAACTTGCTTTAACTTAGTTCGATAAATTTTAATGCTTCTTTTATCGGGTAAAAATTATTACTCTTAGGATAAGTTTTAGTGCAATGCTATTTGTAAACATTTATTTTTTAGGTGATAAAAGAAGCAAGAATTCTTTTTGATATAAATTTAAAATGACTCTTTGCTATTGTAATTTTCTACATTTTGATTTTTATCATCTTGTTTTGGTATTATATCCTTCCATTAAATAATATTATTCATTAGCCACTATTATCGGTTTTGATAATGGAGGACAATCAACTGAAGCATTTTTTAGGATAATAGCTGATCGGAAGGGTTGAATATTAATATTATTGATATAGTTGTTATTATATACATCAATACCACTTGTATTAAACGTTTTTGCAGTGTTGGTTGTGTTGTATAGGAAGCTGAGGAAGCTGTCGGGGTTGGTGACGGTGGCCTCTACCTGCTCAAGGCGGATGTTGTCCAGGTACACCGGCGAAGGCTGCGCGGGTACGTCAAAGACAATACTTGCGTTACCCTCACTGGCCATGGACACCAGCAAAAATGCCTTCTCTGCCCTTACCGCACTGATTGTGGCCGACTGCCTTGCTGACAGCTCGGCATAGCCGCCAGTGCTTTGGCGCAAGTAGGCCGTTACCGCCTTGTGGCTGTCCCCGCCCAGCATACTGAAGCTAAGCCGGTAAGCCTTCCCTGCCGTTACCGCACCCACGCCGATCACCACCGAGCCATAGCCCGGTCTGTCCGTTGTTGAAGAGAACGATACCTTCAGCGCACCGCCGTCCAAATGGCCGCTGTCCCAGCCTGCCGTGCAGTTGCCCGCCGCGGAGTAGGCGTATAGCCCCCCCGTGTTGCCCTCGAACTTGCCGTTGGCGTATTGGTTGCCGCCCGTTACCTTGGTTACTATGTAGGCCGGGACCGTATGGCCAGGAGCTGCGGAACTGCCGTCCTTGCCGTACAATGCCTTCCAACTCTCCACACTCAGCGTCTGGTAGCCATAAATACCGTTTACCTGCTGCAGCACTCCAATGGTCAGGTCGTTGTCCAACGGACGGTAGTAATAGTTATTATCAAACGTGCCGAAGCCTGCGATGTCATTGTCCTTGGTCTTGTATTCTGCCGAAAGCTGGCCGGTTTGTTTGGCAAACAGCACGTTGCCCGTTACCGTACAATTATAGATAGGCTTGTCCGCCGCCACGTTGTCGTGCTCCATCACCAGTTGGGTCAGGCCGTTGTTGTACAGTGTGTTCTGTTTGATCGCAATATCGTGCGCGTTGTGCACGTATATCCCGTAAGTGGCGCAGTTTGCCACCGTGTTGCCAGACACTTCTACCTGCCCGGCATTGTCATCGATGTAAATGCCGTGCACATAAGCCTTGTTGGGGTTGTCCGTGCCGCCCGGTGCGCCAATACCGTTCAAAATGATATTGCCCGTTACCACCCTGCCCGTGTTTTGCGGCGCGTTCGCCCCGTTGTTCCAGGTATAGATACCGCCGCCGTCGTCCTTGACAAAGGCAAAGTTGCTGACCACGTTGTTCTTGACCGTTACGTTGTTGCCGCTAAAGTTTAGCGGGACATAGCCCGTACTGTCGATCGTGTTGTTTTCGATCAGGTTATTGTCCCCGCTGATAGTTACCCCTTCGTACGTGCCGTCCCCGCCACCGCCCATCCCGGCGTAAACGCCCGTCGCCCTGACCTGGTTGCCCCTTAACACTGTGTTGTTCCCATTGTTCACGCCGATCGCGTTGCTTGCCGTATGGGCTATCGTACTGTTTTCCACAATCAGTCCGTCCGTGCCCGTGACATCAACTCCGTCCCTGCCCGAAAACAGAACCTCGCAGCTTCTGATATGAATGTTTTGGGAAGAGGATATATCAAAGGCACTTACCGCGGCACCGCTCAGCCGCAGGTTTTCAAAGCTCAGGTTGCTTTGGCCAGTAACCCGTACCAGCGTCTCTATGACCCCTGCCCGTACCTGGCTGTTGTTCGGGTCGCCTACCGTAAAGATACCTATTTTGCCCCCTTGGTAGTACCATTCCCCTTCCGTGTCCAACGCCGAAGGGTGGTTCTGGACAAAGTAACCATAACCTGTAGCACCCCAGTAGCCCGAGGCCGAACTGTAGCTGATCGTTGTGCCTAATTGCGAGCTGACCCCACTACGGTCGATCACCCAGCGCACCTTGCGCATTACCACTTGCCCGCCCGTCCAGTCCTGCCCGGCCAGCTTGCTGTCCGTGATAGATGTGTTCGTGTTAAAGCTGTCGTAAATAAGGTAGCCCTGGTTGGCAGTCGCCGCGTTCGGGTAGCGGCCCATCGCTTTCGCTACACTATTGACTGTTACCGTGTTCAAATAGGAAAGCCCGCCAGGCACCACCGCCTCCCACACACTGCCGCCCTTTTGCCGCCAGCCCAAAACCTCCACAAACCCAGTCAGCTCCGGCATTGCCCCATCCCCGTAGGCCGCGAAAACTACCGGCCTGCCAGGGCTGCCCGACGACGCCACCGACAGCGACCCGGGGAACACATTCCCCCTTTTGAACAACACCGAATCGCCCGCCTGTAACGCCTTGCCCATCTCGCCCACCCGTGATAGCGTCTTCCAGGGGGTGCCCATATGCTGCGCCGCCGCCATCGGACGCCCGTCGTCACCCATTGAAGACGATACGTAGTACGTTGCGGCATGCGATTGACAAAAACAAACCAACAGTAAAACGAAAAGTGAAATTCTCATCAATTATAATAATTAGTAGATAGCGGCGATTGACCTGCTTCAGTTTAATTTCAATATAAGTTTAAGAGCCTGTTTAAATTTATCAGAAAAAACGCTAATACTTCTTTTACCCTATAAAAATTGTAGTTACAGCAATCTAAATAAATTAAAAACCCAAACAATTAGTATTTTTTTAGGTGATAAAAGAAGTATTAAAAATATATAATAAATCCTAAAAAGAACTTCATTAAACCGAGTACTTCTTTTATACTATAAAAACCATCTTTTCAACAAAAAAAATCCAAATATGGATAATGCAAAAAAATCATAACTTCCACTTGGATAATTTAACCGGATGAACATATAATTTATCAACCGGAAACTTCTGTATCAACTCAGTGATATTTTGATGATAAGGCTCCATTTCTAAATTGTATTTTTCTATTTCTTCCGGTGTATAAAGCCAATAAATATTTCCTCTTTTGCCAATTTCTTTTTCCGTAACTACTTTTTCTGAGGCCAAAAGTAATGCAGTCGGTATCGCAAATTCCACAAAAAGTTTGTTCGTTGCAAATACACCGCAATAGTGGCAAAACTTTTTAATGGAAGTTTTTGAAACAATTATAATATCAGAGTAAGAACCAACAACAGGATAAACCAATTCAAACTTTTTAAAATAGGATTGTAAATGAGAAGCGTACTTTACGGTAGCAGAAGTTAAGGGAAAAACATCACCATGCAAATCCCGATAAGTAACAGGCTGAACATCATAACCATGTTTTCTTATAATTTCCAATGCTTCCAAGTAAGAAGGCATTTCATCCGCATTTTCAACACCATAAGATTTGTGTTTGTAGTTTTCAACCAGTTCTTTTATTTTGCACCAATGCCATCTTGGGTTTCCGGTGATACTTTTAACGGGTAAAAAACGTAAAGTATCATTGTTGGTCAAATGATGTAAAGTATGGATTTCGGGGATGTAACTTGTATCTGCAGAGAGATGAAAATATTCCTGATAATTGTTTTCATTGATTGCCGGATTAAGGATCAGGTCATCACCGATAAAAAAATAATGTTCATAATCTTCTTTAAAATATTTTTTATAACCCTGCGCTAAATACCCTTGAAAATATTGGGAACTTTCATAAACAGGTACAACATTTTGCTTGTTGCCTTCGTAAAACGGTACTAAATGATAGATGTTAGAAAACCGGTCTTGGTAAAGGTTTTCCAATAGCTCAATGTTTTTATCATACTTATGATTGAAAACAAAAATGAGTGCAACCTTATTGTTCATCGTCAAGCTTTTTTATAAAGTAAAATAATTATAAAGATACTAAAGGAAGCATATTTATCTCATTGATAACCTCATTATAAACGGTTAAAAGTTGCTTTACGTTTTCCTCAGGTGTATAATAAGTTTCGTAAGTTTTACGGGCATTTAAACGATATATATATTTTTGATCTTCGTTTAAATTATACCATTCATCCAATTTGCTTTTCAAACCTGCTTCACTTTGAACCTCAAAATGTAATCCGTTGTATCCGGAAACGATCATTGTTTCCATAGCACCAATCTTGGATGAAATGACCGGAGTCCCGCAAGCAAAAGCTTCTATAATAGTCAAAGGCATCCCTTCAAACCATATTGATGGAAAAACAAGTGCCGAACACTTTTGCAATAAAGTAAAAACTTTTGCCTTGTTTAAAATGCCCAAAAATTCTATATTTGGATACTTGGAACTATACCGCATTACTTCGTCCTTAAGCGGGCCATCCCCTGCTATCTTAATTTTGTACGAAGACGAAGAAAACACCGATAAAAGAAGCATCATCCCTTTTTCTTCTGAAAGCCGGCCAACATATAAAAAGTATCTGTCCGTTTTTTGTTCTTGTAACACCGGAACAGAACAAAAATTTGGTTTTACTACCAATTGATTACTTTTTAAACCTAACCTTGAATTTAAAAATAGTTTTCTTGCATGTCCGCTCAATACAATATAACGGTTGCAAATCTTCCAAGTACCAAACTTATTGTGTAAATACATAGACAGACTCAACCAAAAAGTAATTAACTTGGAATTTTTATAAACGCCAAGCCCTATCGCTTTCCATGGAAATTCTTGATGGAGAGAGTCGAGAAAAATTTTATTGTTAAAAAAAAGAATACCGGACGGACAAAGTAATCTGAAATTGTGAAGCGTGATAACAAACGGAACCTTACTTCTTTTAATGGCATAAATTACGGATGGAGACCCGCCAAAATGCAAGTTGTGAATATGGACAATATCCGGCTGAAAACTTGTTATTGTTTTTTTAGTTTTTAAATAAGAGCTTAAATTAAATGGTAAGGCCAACAGCTTTATCAGTGCATTCTTATAATTATTAAACTCCAACAATTCTACAGTAATCCCTGCTGATTGCAACAGCTTAATTTCTTCAGCTACTACCGTATCTTCCCCACCTTTGTATTGGTAACTTGTATGAATTACTAAAACCTTCAAAATAAACTATATAATATTTTAAGCTAATTTCCTGTTTAATTCCATTGCGGATTCTATCGCTTTGTCCATGTTGTAATATTCCCATTCGGCAAACCTTCCCAATAAATAAATACTATATTTGGCCAAACCCTCTTTCAACTTTGCAATTTTACTTCTGGTTCCTTTGTGCTGGATAATGTAAGAATTAGGCTCATAATTAAATGCCAAAGGTTTTAAATTTCCAGGTAATTTTTTCAATTCTTCCAGCATCGTTTCCTGATCTTGTTTCCCGGAGAACTCTACAACACAAGTTTTTCTATCGGTTCCTTCATTATTGGTATCACTAAAATTTCCGGTATAAATAATGCGGTGTGCTTTAAACTTTTTTTCCGGAAGATATAACCAGGAAATGTCATTCTCATCTGTTTCACATAGAACATTTGATGTTCCGTTGGATGGCAGGTCAGCAACATCTTCTAAAGCATTTTTTAAACTTGCGTCATCAATATCAATCATGTTGTGCAACTGCCGCACGTCTCCGCAATACACAATTAAATCCGTTGTTATACTTCCATTATTAATAGACAGTCCTCCGTAACTGTCCAAAGAAATAGCAGAAACATTAAAAGACAATTGGATATCCTGCTGCTCGGACAAACGGTTTACAATAAACTGAGAGCCATCCCTCCTCGGATAATAAAAAGAAGCATGTACCATTGTACTTTCTTCTTTTTTGATGATATTGCTGATGATTACCTCTTTGATTTGTGGCATTGGCAACTTTCCGTCCAGCCATTCCAAAGGTACTTTGCTAATATCAGTATGCCAGATTTTAGAGTTGTAAGGGCCAAAATATATCCGGTATAAATTTTCTCCAAAATTACCGATCAGAAAATCTTTGAAATTATCATAAGTTACCTCTTTATTTTTTTCATTAACCAGCATCCCAATCAGTTCTTCCACAATTGCACGGGTTTCATTTTCAGGAAGCTGATGCAGATAATTTTCTAAAGGATAACCAATTAACTTATCGTTTAATAAAATCTTGGCGTTTCGCGTTGCTTTCAAAAACTCCTTGTCCCGATCAAAATACTGCCAAAACCAATCCAAAACAGTTTGGTCTCTACTGTTGAAAACATGGCCGCCTACCCTGTGAAAGAGATTACCATCGATCCGGTCGCACTTAATCAAACCTCCTGTTTTATCAGATTTTTCTAAAACTTGCACTTCATAATTGTCGCTCAGCATTCTTGCAATGCTCAATCCTGAAACCCCTGACCCGATTACTATGGCTTTTTTCATTTAATTTTTTCTTGTATGATCTAATTTGATGGTGCTTCTTTTATCATATAAAAATTAGTATTGATACATATTATTTTATGTGGTAAAAGAAGTATGGGTTGTCAATTACTTTTTCTAAACTTAGAACTCAGTTTAATGATTTCGTTAATAATTTTTCGCGAAGCCAAAACAGGCAAACTGTACGGCCTTTTTAATTGTTTTTGCAGATTTGGTTCAATTACATCAACACCGCAAAATTTAAATTCTCTTTTTGTTCCGGGATCTTGTGGCGTTTGTAAATAATCAACACCAAAAGTATTGGTAGATTCATTATCAAAACCAATATTTGTGCCTTTTGAAATAATTGGATAAACTACTTTGTACTGATGTTCTGAAACATGGACTTGCATTTGAATGTCCCAGGTAGAAATGGTTCCGTTGATTTCTTTTTCAACCATCCTATACAAATCCATACCTTCTTTATTCAATCTACTTTTAAAATTTGCCGAAGTTTGGATGATATGACTTAATCCCTGCTTGTCCCAAACTACATTTTTTACCCGGTCAGACCAGCTTGCCCAACCATAAGAACAAAACCGGTTGGCAATGATACTGTCATAAGGATAATTTTTAATTTGTATAGGGAAGCAAAAACCGGTTACACAAAAAACAGACTTTTCATTCTTGTAAAAATCCAAGCCATCCAGCAAGTATTTGATATAATTAGGCGTTACAACCAAGTCGTCTTCTACAATTATAAACCGGTCATAATTGTTTGATAAATAAGTCAAACCGGTATGAAAGTTTGGCCCGGTACTAAAATTTTTATCCCGGTAATGCTTATACACATTTTTGAATCCGGTAAGCATATCTATATAAGCCCTGGTTTCCAACACGCCTTGCTTGTCTTTTTCCCCTTTAAAACCGTCTGCGAAAAAAATAATATCCATGGAAGCACATTCCGGATTTTTTAATAAAGCTTCCATAGATGCTTTTAATTTACCGGCCCTTTTGTAGCAAAAAACCCCTATAATTGTTTTTTCCATTATTTTTTTTTAAAAGTGTCCCAAATAGAAGGAAACAAGGTTTTCAGCCACAATTTAAAATAAGCTGAAGGATATGATTTTGGGAAATGTTCTTTTATAAAACCTAAATACTCTTGATAAGCCAATCCTTTCGGACTTTTTAAATAAGCAATCCTTTCTTTCAAAGTTGTATTGGCAGATTTCCAATTGTTGCCATGATCATCAATACAAGTTCCTAAAAATCCCGGTGCGACTACTAAATTATATCCTGCTTTTTTTGCTTTGATTGTATAATCGTAATCTGCAAGTCCATGGGTAAAATTTTCCGACAAAATCCCTAACTCATCAACAACCACAGCCGGAACTAATAAAATATTAGCGTTGGCAACATCACAATCTACAAATTCTGTTTCACTATATACAAAAGAACCTTCGCCCCAACTGTTTTTATCATGCAATTTTCTGCCTCCGTAAGAAATCTTTCCGGTTTCATCATCGGCTGTACTTCCAACACAAATGGCTGGTTTTGATCCTTTGCTTTGTACAAAATTGCTGCACTTTAACAAAGAAGATATGGCGGTATCTTTTAACAATGTATCATCATTTAACAATAAATAATATTCTGCCTTGGATATTAATGCCTGCTTCCAAGTATTCCTCATGCCGCCCGCCCAAAACAAAGAACCGCTGCCGTGATAAATATTTACATTCGGATATTCACTTTTGACAGTGTCAGCAGTACCATCTGTAGAACCATCATCTGTTAAAAATATTTTTAAAGTTGTATCTTGCGGAAGCTTTTGTTTTTCCAAGCTTTGTAAACAAGATAAAGTTTTCTGTTTTCTGTTGAAGGTAGTTAAAAGTACAGCTATCGTCATATACGAATTTGGTTATGGCTTAGTTAAATTGTATTTTTTGACCAATGGAAGTTTATCAAATCTTTTTTTCAAAGCTTTATAATAACTAACGATGTAGTATTTTGCTTTCATCCTAAAAGACAACTTTGGTACGCTTACTGCCTTTTGAACCAGAGTAATAAAAGCCTGATTACTGATATCAAACCCATAATTACTGAATTCGTTAAAAAACAGATGGTACAAAGTATAGATACCAAATATTTTTTCAGAAGGTAAATGCCAGATAATCAATTTCGTGTCTGATGGTTGGACATCCCGGTAAAATACAGGGTTTGTCCAAATCCTACGCATAAAAGAAGCATCTGTACTAGCCCGGAAACCATTTTTAAAATACAGGAAACTCAAAGTGTGGGCTTCCTCATTAAACTTCATCAGGCCTTTTTCATTCCTTTCTAACAACTTCGGCCATAGTTCTAAAAAATCCTGATAGATTTTTTGAATATTTTTTACGTTGCAAAGCAAAAATTCGCCCAAGTGGTAATCCGGAATTTCATTAATTTCTGTTTGCAGTAATTCCTGGTAAAGTGTTTTTAAATTGTTCCTGCTTAAACCGTTGATTATATAATCAGGTTTTACAGGATCTTTGAAAGAGATGAAACCTTGGGAAGCTGCCGCATCAAACAAACTTTGAACGGGTTTGATAAAAATACAATCAGAATCCAAGATAAGATAATTGTCTGCTAAGTTTTGATCGTTTTGGGCAATGTATTCCAATATGGAAAATTCGTAAAACTGGTTTTGAAAAGAGCCAAAATAATTGCCTGGCGTTTTGTATTTGAAATCAGTATGGATAACTTTTACATCCAATTCATCCAAAATATTACTGACCGATTTACCATCAACAACAGGCAAATTTGTGACATTTGTAAACAGCAGATGCTGTTCATTTTTGTTAAACCGCTTGCTGGTAATGTAAAATAGCAGAATACAGCGCCAGTAGATATTCTGGTGTTTTTGCGAAGATGACAATGCTCCCGTAGCTTGAGGAAAATTGCCTTCTTCGCCTTTTTTATCTGCACAAAGCCAGGTACATATATAATTCATTTGGAATAGTGTAATTAGTGGGAATCCAATTCAAGAACTTTTCTGCCTTTAAAAATTTGCTTAGGCAATTGCGGCTGTTCTTCTGTATAAATTTCTTCTTCCGTCGCCTCCTCTTGTTTATTTTTCAGATCATCTTTTTCTAAGTAATATAAACATAAGCCAATATGTCCCCAAAAAACCGTTTGCGGTACATAACTCAAAGAAAACAATAATCCCGAAAGACAGAATGCCATCAAAATGATAGTTTCTTCGGATAGCTTTCTACTAAATGCCCTTACCAGCAAATAGAATAAAAATGAATATTTAAACAGCAAGCCTACAATGCCATGGTAAAAAAGAATTTCCATAAACCCTTCATGAAAATGCTGTCCGGTTTTTTCGGGCCACCAATCCACCATCGGATTCGGCATCTCAAAACCTTCGAAAGTCCAGCCAAAGATAGGCCGTTCTAAAAATAACGTACCATATACTTCGCGTTGTTCTATCCGAAAACGGCCTGTGCTTTCCTGCTGGTTCGGATCGAAAATCTCACTGAACCTTTCGCCAAGAAAATCAGTCAGTTCAGGAAACAAAGTAGAAACAAAGAAATAGGTAAAAAATAACGCGATAACCCCTCCTACTGCCAAACCCCATATCCGTGGTACCGTTTCTTTGTTTACCCGCATACTGATACCAAGATAAATAAAAAGGGCCATAATGCAACTGCTCCAAACTGAGCGGTGCTGGTGGATGAGGATGACGATAAAACAAAATGCCAGAGGAATTACATCCTTTCCTCTTTTTGATTTAATAAATTTGTTGAGATACCAGATAAAAGGAAGGGTCATCATGAATATGGAAGTGGCATGGATGATCCTGCCATCACCGGAAAATACGCCTAAATCTTCCAGGTCCAAACCTTCTAGGCTAAATGAAAACCCACGGCCGTAAATGGCCATAAAAATGATGTAGGTGTACAGATAAAACTTTGCCATAAATTCCAATAAATCGAAATCATAAGTACGGCAAAGATTTTTGATAAAGAGCGCATATATGGCCGGAAACAGGACGTAATACATCGTTAACTGCTGGAAAATTGTATTGTAAACATACAGGGATTCCAATACTAAACGCAGCAATATCAGCGTGAATATGCCCAAAAACAGTTGTTCGTTAGGTTTATACTGTTTGATATTGATCAACATGTAACCATAAATTACAAAGCCAAAAGCTTTTTGATAAGGCTGAATAATGGCAGAAGTTGGCGCAAACAACCAGGAGAAAATTTGCTCCATAAACAAGTAACCAAAAAATAGGATCAGAAATTCTTTTATAGTAAACCTATAATTGAATATTTTGATAACTGTGTTCATTTTGATTGTACTTTTTTAGCTGGACCGATTTTTTTTAGTTGCTTATTTACTATTCCTGAAAGTTTATCGAAAATCCGTGGAAGCAAAGTAGTAAAGCGAAGATAAGTTAAAAACCAATTTAATTTCCTGACTTTTATACTACTTCTTTTATCGGTCCATTTTATCTTTCGTTCGTTGTGCAGATACATTTCCTGAAAAGTCTCTTCCTTTTCCGGGATAATCGCACGATAAATATCAGCTTTCCTATCTACAATTTCTTTATTGATATAACCGAGGTGTTTCAGCCTGAAGTCCGTATTTATTTGTGTCCCGCTAATCCCTTTTACGTTTGGTGAATCAATGATAAAATCTTCAAAATATCCTTTTGGGGATTCCCTCCACAATACACGGTCATGGCCGGCAGAATAATTTAAGCGCGCGCGCGAGCCTGCAAAATGTTCGCGATCGATAAAATGAAACCTTCTGAAACCGTATTTATTAACGAGTTTACGAGCCATCAACCTGTTAAAATCAGCCCGTGTCAGCTCGGGTTCAAAAATTTCGTCCACATCGATCCATAAACACCAATCCGGGTTTCTTTTACGTGCCATGGCATAAACCAAATTTTTGTCCCGTCCTTCGTTGAAACCAGTTGTTTGAACAATATCAACGACTTTAGGATGTGCTTTTAAAATTTCGAATGTACCATCTATTGAACCGTTGTCTACCACTACAATTTCGTCAACTAATTTCCCCACGTTTTCCAGCCATTCCTGAACAAAGAATATTCCGTCTTTTACACGAAGCATTAAAATTAATTTGGGCATAAAGCAGAAACTATTAAACGGCTGTAAACTATAAAAATTAAGTTTGATTAAGCCCTCTTCAACTTGTAAAAACGACCGGTCATAAACTTATCTTTCAAATCTTTAACTGTATTACGTATTTCTGGGTCAAAAAGTAACACCATCAGCATAAAGAAAATGGTAAATAATGAGCCGCTAACCAATAATTTTGGCAAATAAACTTTTTCAGAGAAAAGGTACTCGACCAATAGTTTACAGCCCCAGCCCGCCAATAAACTTAACGGGACAACTAATGCCCAGACGCTCATTATATTTTTAAGCAATGCTGTTTTTAGATACCCTAATTTATAAAGCCTGTAAGAAAAGTAAGAAATATCCGTAACCGATCCAATACCTAAAAAAACAAAGAGTGTACCTATAATTCCGTATCGTTGCGCAACGAAATACATCACCGTACCTAATAATATCCCTTTTATCATATTGATTAAACTGTTCATTTTGATGTCTCCCAGCGCATAGCACATATTGGACATGAAATAGCCGATTAATCCAAGAAAAAAATTTGCTATTAATAAATGCAAAACCGTATCGCCGGCATATTTTGAACTTCCTGTCCAAACGGAAATTAGGTTACGATAAGTGAGCCAAAACATAAACGACGTAAAAAGAATAGCATAAGAATAAATACGGAAGTTACTACCGATGAATTTAATAATGCTTTCCTCATCACCTTTACCTTTTCCATGGGAAATCAAAGGCATCAATGCTACAGAATGACGGCCGATCAATCCTGATGTCATGTTGATCGGGCGTTTATTAATTTCATAAACCGTGATCATACTTGGAGGGATGAAACGGGCCAGCATGATCATATCCACACTACCGGATAAACCAATAATGATCCTGGATACAGAGGTAAATGAAAAGATTTTAATAAACCGTTTAAAAAAAGGCATATTAAAATCCAATTTTAGGTTTTCCCTGTGCAATACTTGCCGCATGGAAACAATATTGTAGATATTTATAAAAACAGAGCGTGTTAAATTAGAAAAAGCGATGGATATTACACCAAAACCTTGGTATAGAAACAGGATATTTACCACCAGAAAAAGAACATTTGCCAGCACTGTAGCTTTTGCAACATCTGCAGAATTTTGCAAGCCCTGATTAATTCCAGACATACTGAATGAAACCAATGACATGCCAATAGCAATAATAGAAAGCATTAAAGCTGTTTGCAAATGCGGATAGATGGAAACATCTTTGTTGATGATCGTGCCCAAAAGAAAATAGAATACAAAACCCACCAGTATAGAAAGAACCAATATTATACTTGAGGCAACAATGCCTGATCCGATAGTTAGCTCAATTTCTTCATTTAAATTTTTACCCCGTAGTTCGGCAATTTTTTGTTGTAATACATCACCTATTCCCGGATCTGCTAAAGTGATCCAAGCTAAAACATTACCTGTTGCCAGCCATATCCCCAGAGTTGCCGAATCTATATGTTTGATATACAGCGGCAATAAAATAATGGAATTAAAAATATTAGTTAGAACATAACCATATTGAAAAACGAAGTTCCACTTTAATACTTTGTTGTTCATGAACAAAAAATTAACACTTTTTATAAAGACAAACTACAGAATTTGCTGCTGCCCAAATTATAAATATTTGTACGGATAGATTGGTGGAAAAGATAATTATCAGAGAAAGAATTTGATTGTTTTAAACAATTCTTCTAAAGCAGTTATTACAGTTTGATTTACAACACTTATAAAAATTAAATTTCAGAAAAAATCAAAGACAGTATATTCTAAATCTTGATGCTTCTTTTATCATATAAAAATAGGCATTGAGCATTTGTTTTTATAATTGATGTAGATTTAGATTTTCATAAATACCAGAAGTTCAATCCTGTATTTGATTATCGCAAATTACTTCTTATAATTATTTTTTAAAATTTGAAAGCAGCTTGTTGCTTTTTTTATCCTCATAAGTATAGCCATATCCATAACCATAGCCATATCCGTAACCATACTTGCTACCAATGCCTCTGCTGGATACACCATTAAAAACAATTGCGGCATTAGTTAATTTATTCAACCGGTTATTTTCATCAATCCTTTCTATAAACACTTTTGGTGTGTAGCCGTGCCGCACGATATACAATGTAGCATCGCAAAAAGGCGATACGATATAAGCATCAGAAACCGGCCCAACAGGTGCAATATCTATTACAATATAATCAAAAATGCCGTCCAGGTAATTCAACAAATCTTCTGCTTTACCATTCATAATTAATTCCGATGGGTTCTTAGGCAGTTTTCCTGTAGATATAAACGACAGGTTTTCATCTAACTCTGTCTGCCTGATAATCTTTTCAGGGCTGGCAGTCCCTTGCAAATATTCTGTAACTCCGATATGGTCAGAATCAATATTTAACTTGCTTGCCAGGGAAGGATTATTTAGGTCAAAGTCCAGCAAAACCACTTTTTTTCCTGTTAATGCCAGGCTGATCGCCAAATTTGCCGCCACAAAACTTTTTCCTTCACCGGAAATAGCAGAAGTAATCAAGATTCGTTTCTGCTTGGCGCCAATGCCCAGATAATTTAATGTCGTCCTTAATTTTCTAAATTGTTCTGCAATCAAGGTTTTTTGATTGTTGCCAATTACAATTGAATTTTTAGATTTTTCAGCAGTTATTTCCCCAATCACCGGAAGCTGTGTCAGTTCTTCAATTTCTTTTTGGAACATCACTTTACTTCTTAACGTTTCTTTCCCTACAACAACTCCAAACCCTGATATCAAAGCCAGTAAAACTGCACTTAGATACACAAACTTTTTCTTTGGGCTAACAGGGTTTTCTAACGATTCTGCACGGTCGATTATCTTATTGCCAAAAACGTTGGAAACATAAGATAATTCCGTTTCCTCTTTCTTATTCAATAGAAATGCGTAAAGATTACTCTTTTCAGTTTGTTCACGGTTAATATCTACCAATTGTCTTTGCGTTTCCGGCATTGCCTGTAATACAGAGGAGTAGGAATTATTGGTTGACGACAAATTCTTTCTGCTTGCCTCTAAACTTTGCCTTTGATTATGAACGTTTTCAAGGATTTGCGGCCTTATTTTACTTATCCTATCTGTATAGGTAATGTATAAAGGGTTGTTTTCACCGGTAGTTTTCTTTAAACTTTCTGCCTCAATCTCCAGGTCATACAGGCTTTTTACCATCTGTGTCAAACTTGGATCATCCACACCCGCCAGAGACGGTACAATACCACCTGATAAATCCTTTGACCTGACAGAATTTTCTACCTGGTTTAATACGGAAAGCTTAGTGTTTATTTCACTTACTTTTTGGTCATTGCTGCTGACGTTCTCCAGAAATAATTTCCCCTGCGTATCAACATCCACAGCACCTTTATCTGCTTTGTAAGCTTGTTGCTTATGTTCAATTGCAACTAACTGGTCGCCTACTTGTGCAAGTCTTCCCTCGATAAACTTTGAAGTATTGCTGGCAAGCGTATTTTTGTCATTGATAATGGATTGGTTGTAAACATTGATCAGTTCGTTTACAATATCTTCTCCGCGTGCCGGAACCTCATCTGTAAAACTGATATTGATAATACTTGACAATTTATTAGCAGCCGTGACTTTTACCCTGGAAGCTAAAGATGAAACGACTTTCTTCGGGTTGATCAATGAAAAGTATAGCTTTTTATCCGGCTCTAAAACTGAATGATATTTATTCTTTTTGAATTTTAACCTGCCAAAAGAAGTATTCGCCCATTCATCAATCGGATAAACATTTTTACCAATTTTAATATGATTGCTATCGGTTGTAAAATAAACTTTTCCAACTTCTTTTACATCATTTGTATCGACAACAATAGTGACCGGTGAACTGGTATAAGCAGAAATGGTGTTGAATCTTTTTTCTTCGGAAACAGGGGCAGATAAATTAAGGTTTCTGACCACATCATTTAAAAGTGTTTTGGATTGGATCACTTCCATCTCATTGTCAATGATTTTTTTAGGGGAAATCAAATCCAGTGATTCTAAAGTCTTAGAATCTTCGGACCCTTTTTTTTCATCCTTAATTAAAATCCTTGCATTGGTTTCGTAAACCGGAACTGCTAATTTTAAATAAAACCAAGCCCCGCCTAAAGCAATTATCGTTAAAATTAAAAACAGCGGCCAATAAGGCAAATATCTGAATATAAAGCTACTGCTAAAATCCGAGTCCTTATTTTCAGAGATTTTTCTATTTGTTATCATTAAATTTATTTTCTAAGTATACTACTAACTATAATTGCAATAAAAGACAAACCACTTAAAACTATAGGCAATACTACTACAGTTTGTCCGGAACTTGATACCTTTGCTTTGTTTGCTTCCACATAAACAATATCATTGGATTTGAGGTAGTAGTAAGGGGAATAAAAAAGTTGGCTTGAATTGAGGTTCAATCTTTTGATTACTTTTTTGCCGTTTTCTTCCCTGATTACCATTACATTGTCTTTTCTGCCAAATATAGTTATATCGCCTGCCAAGCCTAATGCTTCCAACATAGAAATTTTTTCACTTGGAACATTAATCACAGTCGGATGCGCAACTTCACCTAATACGCTCACTTTAAAATTTAGTTGTCTTACCACTACAACCGGGTCAATCAGCAATTTCTGATCAAGCAGGCTTTTGGTAATCCTATCTTTTAATTGTGAAGTAGTCAGGCCCACAACTTTGATGTTACCTATTACCGGAAACTGGATATAACCATCTGTATTCACCAGGTAACCTGGCGACTGCAAATTTATGCCGGAAGCAGATGAAGAACTAACATAAGAATTATTAGGCGTATTAAAAATAGCTGTGGCTGTCGGGTTCAAACTACTTACTGCAATGCTCAACAAATCATTTGTTTGGATGTAAGTCAGGGAAGCTTCGTTTTTAGAAGCAATGGTCGTATCTTTTTGGTTAGCAAAATAAATTGATTTTTTCACATCTGCACAAGAGGAAAGCAATACAACTGAAAGGAAGAACAAAAATGTTAGCGTGAAATTTAATTTCATAAGTAGGATACTAAATGTTGATTATTAAATTAAAGTACAAAAATAGTGAATAGATATTTCAATAATGTAACGTAAACGAGATTATAAAACAACTCCTGATAAGATTACTGTTATCAGGAGCCTGGCAAAAAATATAATTAAAAATTAATTTTATCTAACCCCAAAATTAACTTTTTCACGTCTGTTTTACTTACCCTTTATCAAGGTTATATACTGATTTTTACACAACAAGGTTTTACTTTTATTTTTGCATCATAAAAGAAGCACCTTTTTTGCTGAAATAAGAAATGATAATTGTACTTAATCAATCATCAATATCCAATAATTTTTACAAACTACTTATTCTTTTTTGAACCTTTTGGAGGTATGTTACTTGCTTATTTCTTTTAATTTGATTTCCACCCTTCTGTTTTTTTGTCGGCCTTCTGCTGTTTTATTCGTAGCGATGGGGATCGTGCTGCCAAAAGGAATCGCTACAATACGGTCTTTTTTCACCCCTTTGGAAACTAAATAATCTTTAACCTCAACTGCCCTTTTTTCGGATAATACCCAGTTTGGTTTGTATTGGCCGATAGAATCTGCGTGCCCGCGAAGCGATACCACATAGTCGTCTGCAATCATTATCTTGGCTAATTTGTCCAGATTACCATGGTAGGAGGTTCGGACAGAGGCTTTGGCAAAATCATATTCCAGGTTGCGGGTAACTTCTGCAATTAATGCAGTCTTGTCGATTACATCCACTTTACTAACTGATTTTTTAGAAGAGTGAATATTAAATGCTTCTACACCTGCAAATAATAACAAGGATAAAACTGCTGTAAAAAAAAATTTGGTTTTCATAATTGATTGGTTTTAAGAAGTTAATGTAAAATATACAAGTATAATAATATATTTGTTTTGAATAGAAACCTTATTTATAAATGCAGTTACGAGATTTCATTAAAAAAGATTTTTATAGATTTAACGGTTATGACCATCTTTTTATTAAAAGTATAAAATTCTTAAGATAATTTATGAATACTTCCCAACACTAGTTTTAGAAGCATAAAAGAAGCATCCAAATCTATTTTGATACAGATTTGGACAAAAAATGAAGAAATTGTATTTAGCGAAACACTTAACAGTAAAATTAAACGCTTCTTATTTAAAATAATTCAGGTTTTTTACAACTGTCTGAGAGCCTTTTTAAATTGGGTACTGTTTCCAAATGTATGATGACTATAAAGCCGATAATGATATTTCAAAATGCGTACCTTATTTAGCTGTAAAATTGAAAATATCAGTTATGATTTTATCTGCTTTTTTAACCAATTTTAAGCCATCATACATTTAGAAACACAACCTTAAATTGCTATCGTAAAAATTTATACTACTTCTTTTATACCTGTAAATTCTGTATTGGTGTATTAAGCCGGTACAAGAAGTACAAGGGTTTACTGATTTTTAGGTGGTAAAAGAAGCATATAGAGTAGTTGAATAAAATTTAAACAAGGCTCTAAATAGAATAACTTTTGATGTTATTTTATCGTTACAAAGGATTGATTTCTATTTTAACTTCTGTAATTTACAATTATCAGAACGGTCCGTATTGCTTATTTTTAATTATAATATTTCACATTGTTAAAAGTTTATGGTTACAGTTTTATTTTTTACTTCCAAGTTCAGGTAACTATACATGAAGGCTCTTAAGTGGATATTGCTCCTCCTATTTTTTTCTTTTAAATTAAATGCACAGCAAGTAACCAAAATTGTTTGTTGTTCAGACCTTTCATCAAAAGCTACTATTATCATCAATGATGGTACAAACAGTGGAAGCGCCTCAGCTACAAACACTAATACAGCTACCAATGGTACTTTTACCTTTGAGTTGAGCAGCTCTGTTAATACTTCTGCAGGAGTTTACAATTCATCCGGGAATTTGGTGCGTACCTTATGGAGCGGTAATCATTACGATACAGGCTGTTATTCTGCCCAATGGGACGGCCTTTTGGACGACGGCAGCCGGGCGCCCTTTGGCAAATACAATATCAAAGTGCTGACCAACAACGTGCAATATACCTGGGAAGGCGTGATAGGGAACACTTCCACAGACCTGATCTCCAATTATACCTGGCACGGGGACATGCCTTTTGACTTTTGTTTTTTAGGGAACGTTTGTTTTGTGGCAGGCTATTACAGTGAACACGGCTCGACCCAAAAAACCTTTGACGTTTCCGACCCGAACAAACTGACAGACAACGGCGGGTACGGGATGACCTCCCAGTCCAGTTCGGCAATCTGCACAGACGGGGACGTTGTTTACTGGGCGGGCAACGATACCTACAACGACAACAGTTGGGTCTTTGGCTCTTATCCCGCCAATGGCGCCGATGCGACTAAACCGCAGTACCCGTTTTCTGCAGGGACGGACATTTCCCCTTCGTTAAAAGCAAGTGTCGATTACCCAAATGCAATTTCCATCACCATTGGGAACCCAAATGCCTATATCACGGCCATTGCGGTGCAAAAAACAGGGAAATTCCTTTTTGTTTCCCGGAACGGGATGGGCCAGTTGCAGGTGTTGGACAAAAAAACAGGTGCATTGGTGCAAACCTTGGCCTATGCCAACATACAGGGGCTGGCGTGTGACGGAAGCGGAAACTTGTTTTTTTGTTACAATAATGGTTTACACAAGGCTGCTGTTAACCCGGATGGCTCTTTAACAGATAGCGGAGTTTCATTTGCAGGGCTTGTGAGCCCTTCGGCAATGGCAATTTCACCTGATTACACCACAATTTCTGTGATCGACGAAGGGACGCAGCAGGTAAAAAGCTATGCCACTTCGGCAACAGGCGCCGCTTCCCCGATATGGACATTAGGCCAGTCCGGAGGTTATGCCACCAGCCCTTATATCACGAACGACAGGTTTATGTTCCAGGCCCCTTTTATCAGCTATCAGACAAATGGCAGCTTCTGGGTCCTGGACAGGGGGAACCGCCGGGTGCAGCACTTTGACGCAAATAGGGGTTATATCAACCAAATTACCTATCTGTCCTCTTCAAGGTCGTCCAATGTGGACCTAAACAACCCAACACGGGTTTTTGCAAACCTCACAGAATACGAAAGGGACTACTCTAAACCTTTGGAAAACGGCAAAAACGGAAGCTGGAAACAAAAAGCCAACTGGGGCTATGGTTTCCCAAATTACAGCAGTGAATTTTCCGGCTTTAAAAGTACTGCCACGCTATCAAACGGACACACTTACGGCATTGAAATTGCCAGTTGTGTTTTATACGACCTTACACCGACCGGGATGGTAAACCTTGGTGTTATAGACTGCAATACAATTTTAGAGGCCGATGGAAGCCTTTATGGCAGGGGTTTTATCGACAACACACATGCCGTGGTCACAAAACGGGTACTTACCGGTTTTAATGGGAATATGCCTCAATGGTCAGTACTCACCAATGTCATTAATACTCCGGATATAGCAGCTACCGATGCCCCTGTTTATTATATAAACAATACCTATGGGTCTTCGACAAACACAAGCCGGTATATTTTCTACGACCAGAACTATGGCTATGATTTTGGCTCCGGGCTGCGGAATTTAGGGTACAAGTTCCATTTGGGCTCGATGAAATATGGCGCAAACGCCTTTGACTGGCAGGCATCGCCAAGTACGCCCGGGGGATATACGGGCTACTACCCGGCCGACGGCAGTTTCGATGTCCAAAACAGCGGGCACAGCGAAAACGCAAAGGTCTTTGTGAACAACAGGGACATTTTTTATGGTGTTTACTCCGAACTTTATAAAGGCCAATACGAGAACAATATCTGGAACCACTTTTATGACGACGGCCTTTTTGTGGGGAGCTTTGGCGTCCAGTCCGAGATATGCCAATTAACGGGGGACTTTTCAGGTTTTGCCGGCAATGCATTCGGTGCGATGCTGGCCAAAAAAAGCACCAACGACTATTATCTTTATCATTGCGACGAATCTGCGCGGGGCGGGGTACATAGCTGGCACATAACCAATGCAAACAGCATTGTTGAGCTTCCCCCTATTCCGATAACCGTTGGCGCAACCATAACACCTGTGTTTTCCGCTTCCGACATGATGGCCGGGCTGCCCTATGCCTCCCCTTTTTACGGCGGTTTTGGCTGGACGGTTTACCCTGCGGCCTATAAACGTGACGCGGTTTACGGCGACCAGTACCCAAATTGGAAGGTAGGCACTTCTATAAAATCAGATGCAAAGACAGATATTGATATTAGCTGGATATGCGACGAGCCAGCGACCAATGACCTTAATGCCCATTATATCCAAAGGGCGTTGGGGGCAAACAATACCAACAACTGGACATTAAAATTTTTACCTTTAGAAGCCTCACCCAGGCCAGGGACATTGTTTGAAGTAGTGAACCAGGCCGGCAAAATATTAGTGCAGTTCAGGGCATCTGGCTTTGATATACTTGCCAATGGGCAATACCTGGTGAACAATAATTTTTATCTGCAAAGGCGTGAGCTTCTTCTGTTCAACGAAGTTACCATAACCGATAATGCAGGGCAGGTTACCGTAAATTATTGCGGCCAGAATGTTACGCTGAACAGTCCTTTCGATGCCGGTGCCAATTTTAACAGCCCGGCCCTGTTTAGGGTCAGGTTGGCAGGGTCCGGCGATGGGGGGAAACAGATCGGCGCGGTCAAGGGGCTGAGGTTTGTGGCAAAACCTTGATACAAATTTTAAAAGTGCTTCTTTTATGCCTATTGGATTTTAACCTAACATTTCTATTTAGGGAAATAGAGCGCAAACATCTTGTGTTTTTTATGTGATAAAAGAAGCATATAAAGCAAATTGAAAATTGTATCCGATAAATTTTTAAACAAGCCCTAATCCTATTATCTTTGATAATTTTAATATTAAAAAAATAGTTTTAATATTAAAGCCTGTTTAATTTATTTTAGTAAAATGATAATGCTTCTTTTAACATATAAAATTTTTATTTATATTAATACAAGCATGTTAGATATAGAATAATTTCTATTTTATGTAAAATAAAAGCAGCATGTCAATTCTAATAAGTTAATTTAAATAGGCATTTAAGTTTAGCCCCCCAATATTTTTTAATGAATATAGTTTTATTTTCGATGACTGTACCAATAAAATGTAAAACGCTCCTGGGCCATTCCGGCTTGGAATTTTCGATAACCTGTTTAAAAAGCTTTATCAATAATGCAAAGCAGGAAATTCATTTACAGATTTTTGAAGATGGTACCCTCACCCCTGCTGACAGGCAACAATTGTTGGCCAAATTACCAAACAGTAATATTATTGATAAAAATGTAAGGGATCAACAAGTAGCAGAAAAGCTAAATAACTATCCAAGTTGCTTGTATTATCGGAACAGTACCGGATATGCACAGAAATTATTTGATATTATGTTATATGACGATGCTGATGTGTTTTATATTGACAGTGATATTTTATTTCTAAAGAAATTCTGTTTGCCGCAATTTAATGAAATCCCTGTCTTTATGTCTGATACGTTCAATGCCTATTCCTTTCAACCCTGGGATTTTATACGGATTAAATTTCCTATTTTCCCCTATGTTAATTCGGGGTTTTTTTATTTCCCCCAAAAGATGTATAATTTAGATTTTATTGAGCAACTCTTAAATGACACCGTGATCCGCAACGGGTTTATAAATAAAATCCCTTGGCTGGAACAAACCCTTTGGGCTTTTCTTACGGCTAAATCCAAGAGTTTCTATTATTTCGATTACAACCAAATTATGATGGCCCAGCAGATAATGAAAATCCCTGTTAAAGCCAATCTTACAGAAGATATAATTGCTGTTCATTTAGTGGGTTCTTTAAGAGGGCACGTGTTTCCGGAGTTACAATCCATCCCACCTCCCGCCGCTGATGACAATAATTATTTGCAAATCAGACTGATGGTTCATAACCGCTATCTAAACAATATCAGTTTCGGCATTGACAGATTAAAAAAGAAATGGCGCCAGATGAGACCAAAAAAATTCTCCAACTATCAAGTCAATGTAACACGATAGTTTTAAAAAGAATATAAAACTATCTATAAGTCTATAACTACAGCACTTTGTATTATTGTTTATCATAAAAGTAACAAATAACCTATATTTAATGAGGTTTGTATAAATTGAATAAACTTTTAGACTGTTTAAATTTATATCAGAAAAAACGACAATGCTTCTTTTACCTGGTAAAAGTTTATGTTTACAGCAATATAAATAGATCCAAAAACAGAACAATTATTTTTAGGTGCTAAAAGAAGCATTGAAAATAGGTTGAATAAGTTTTAAATATCACTATATATTTTGACTTTTTTAATTTATATTGAATTAGTATTTGAAACAATATGCTCTTTGATAAAACACAGGATATTAATTGTCGATAAAATATCTATAAAATGAACCTTAAAGAAAAAATAGCAGTTGTAGTAGCATGTGATAATCAATATGCTGTTTTAACAGCCGCATTAATTAAATCAATAGAAATTAACCATAGGTCAAACGAGCTTCTTTCTTTTACCATTATTGATGACGGAATTTCCAACGTTAACAAAGAAAGATTACAAAATTCGATCCGTCCGGATTCAAGCAGTATTCATTTTATTAAATCAAGTAAGGTCATTCCGCCTGAAATTAAAATCCCGGTTGATGATTCAACTTATCCTATCACCGCCTATTTAAGGTTATTTGCCCCTTATGCTGTAGGTTTGGATTGCAAAAAAATAATTTATATGGATGTGGATATGCTGATGTATGACGACATTTCCAACTTATACCATATTGATATTGGCGATAACATTGTTGGTGCTGTCCAAGATTATCAGGGCGTGGTAAGTTCCCCTTACGCGATAAAAAATTACAAGGCATTAGGTATCCCACCAGAAACAAAATATTTCAACTCCGGCTTATTGGTCATCAATTCTAAAAAGTGGATAGAAGCAGATATTGCCAATAAAGTAATTAAATGTATGATCGACAATAAAGGACATTATGATTATCCTGACCAGTATGGTTTTAATGTTGTTTTACTGGACCAATGGCATGAGATAAGCCTTCTTTGGAACTGTAGCGATTATTTCGAAATACCTTCAAACCCAAGCCTTGTCCATTTTTTAAACATCAAGCCTATTTTCAAATCCTGCACTTCCTTGCAAAGGCATAAAGATGAATTTTACAGGGTTTTAAACCTGACGGAATTTAAGGGCTTTATGCCTAAAAACGATTATCACAGATTATTTAAAAAGGGTTTTACAAAAGCTAAAAAAATTATTTTAAATACTTTTAATACTAATTGATCCTTTGTAGTACCTCTGTTTTAATATCAAATCAACATAGTCAATGCTTCTTTTACCCTGTATAAATATACTTAATTTTATAGCTATAAAAGTTGTTTCCACAGCTATCTGGGAAGGGAAACCAGGGTTAACTTTGCTATACCAAACTATAAATTAAGGGCAGTAAATACGTCTCATCTTATAAAAATATTTTCTATAATAAGTTTAATCGAGTTATTATTAACTGTTAATGGACATCATTTTTTGTGTGCTAAAGAAGTAATCATTCAGGTTGGATGAATCCTGGTAAAACCTAATCTATATTTAGAATTTGACTAAAGTTATTACGTCTTTTAAAAACTTTAGTCATATTAATAACACTTCATAAACTAAACTTCTTATAAAAAATGAATTGTTAAACATCTTTTTATAAGAGAAAAAAGTTGTTTTCATACTATCCGTTTTCCTTAACAACTACAACTTTTGTCAAAATTTACCGTAGTAATACCCATTTGAATAATTAATTAACCCATATCCTTATTTGCTTGTAAATTTTATCCTATTATCTTTACCCGAAAATTACGCTTACAATTATGATGAAACATTTCTTTTACGGCATATTGCTTGTCTTCCTGATCTCTTCTTGCGCCACCAATAAAGACCTGGCCTATTTTCAGGATGTGAGCCGTTCCACAATAACTGCTGAAAGTGCTGAAGCATTTATTCCGGTAACCATTCAACCCTTAGATATTTTAGCTATTAACATCAGTAGCTTAAACCCCGATGCTTCGGCTGTGTATAACCATGGTGTAGTCAGCAATAATGCAACTACCGTTACAGGCGGGTCAGATGCCACTGCCGCAGCAACAGGATATCTGGTGGACAAAGCAGGAGATATCCAATTACCGATTTTAGGTACTATAAAAGTAGCTGGTATGACGATACCTGAGTTTAAACAATCCCTGACAAATTTATTGTTGAAATACCTGAAAGAGCCTTACGTAACAGTAAGCATCAGCAATTTTAAAGTAACGGTTATGGGCGATGTTGGAAGCCCAAGGGTAATCAGGGTGCAAAATGAACGTTTAAATCTGACGGATGCGATCACTTTGTCCGGTGACCTTAATTTAACCGCAGTTAGAAGCAATATTTTGCTGATCCGGGAGCAAAACGGCAAAAGGACTTATATTCCTTTAAACCTGAATTCGAAAGATATTTTTAACTCTCCGTATTATTTCCTCAGAAACAATGACCTTATTTATGTAACCCCCGGAAAGTATAAATCCACTTTATCAACAGATTATTTCAACCGAAGTTTAGGTATTGTGTCATCTGTTATTTCATTGGCCATAGTTATTATATTTGCTATAAAGAGATAAAAAATGAGTAATGAACAATTGTATGAGGATGCAGGGGTTGAGGTTCAAACAGACAACTTCGACGGGTTAAAACATTTTTTATCCCGGTGCTTATACCACTGGCCGCTTTTTATAACAGGTGTTTTAATCACTACTGGTATTGCTTATTATAAACTGCGTTCTGAAAAGCCTTCTTATGAAGTAAGTGCCAAGCTATTGGTCAACGATGGAAAATCATCCAACCAAAGTACAGCTTTAGAAAAGCTCAATGTTACGGAAGCATCAAAGGGGATTGACAATGAAATAGAAATATTAGGATCAAGGCCTTTGGTTAGCCAGGCAATTATGGATCTTAATTTGTGGGCAAAATATGATGAAGTAGGAAAATACTATCAAAAAGATGTATATGCCACAACGCCTGTTCGTTTTAAACTTTTCGGTAAAAATAAGTTTCAGGGAAAGCAGGTTTTTAACATCATCGTTTTGGCCGATAACCGCTATACATTAGTAAGGTCAAACGGAACCATGTTAAATGCTTCATTTAACGATGTTTTGAAAAATAGTTTTGGCGAATGGAAATTATATGCCACAGAAAATACCAATAATTACATAGGAAAACAAATAAGGATTACCCTGAATGACCCGGACGATATCGCAGGCACTTATCAGGGGAAAATCAAAATTGCAAGCTCCAGTACAGGATCAAATTTATTGGATTTAAGTATAAGTGATGAGGTCCCTGAACGCGCAAGGGCTTTTTTAAATGCCTTGATCAAAAATTACATCAGTAAAACCAAGGAGAACAAAAACCAGGCAACTGCCAACTCACTCAGGTTTTTAAATACCCGGATTGCCGAAATTACCCAGGAACTGAATGATGCAGAAAAAAAAGCAGCGGGTTATAAAAGCAGCAATAAGTTTACAGATATTTCTGCCAAGGGAAGTACCTATTTAGGTAACGTTAATGCAAATGACACTAAACTGGCAGAATTAAACATTCAGTTGGACTTGCTGTCCGGTATAGAAAAATATGTTAATTCGGCCCGTAATGATGATAACGTTCCGGTTACTGCTGGTATAACAGATCCAAGTCTTGGTAGCCTTGTTGGGCAATTATCAGTAGTCCTCCAACAAAGAAATAAGTTATTGGCCACTACACCGGAAAGCAATCCGATTTTTGATCCGATTAACAAACAGATTAAGTCTGTTAAAGATGCGATCAAAGAAACAATAAAAGGGGTCAGGTCATCATTAGAGATCACTAAAAATCAGTTAGAATCCAACAACTCCCGTTTTCAATCGTCTTTCAGCGCAGTACCGGCACAAGAAAGGGAATTTGTAAATATGACCCGCCAGAAATCCCTTAAAGAAGACCAGTTCCTATACTTATCTCAACAGCGTGAAACCATTGCTTTAAACTATGCCGCTACCCTGTCTGACGTGCAAGTAGTAGATGAACCACATGATGCGGGGCTGACACCTTCAAAAGCACCTTTGATCCTCGCTACGGCATTTTTGTTAGGATTGATTTTGCCGGCAGGATTTGTTTACGGCCGCAATGCAATCAAAAATCATATTACCGATAAAAGAGAAATTGAAGGCAGTACCAATACACCGGTAATTACAGAAATCAATTACGAAGAGGATAATTCATTAAAATCTATTTTAAGCAGAAATGGTAATATCCTGGGCGAACAGATCAGGGAACTCCGGACAAAACTGCTATACCTGCATCAGAAAAAACCTAAAGGCAGGGTTACTTTATTTACTTCCAGCACCTCTGCTGAAGGCAAAAGTTTTATTACCAGTAGTTTAGGCGTTGCCATTGCTGCTTCGGGCAGAAAAACAGTTGTGTTGGAATTAGATTTAAGAAAACCTAAAATATCTAAAAATTATGAGTTAAGCCCGGAACACTTAGGTGCAAGTGATTTTCTTTCAGGAAAGGTCAATGATATTCAAAAAATCATTCAAACCTCTGCCATACGTTCAAACTTATTTGTAATTGGGGCAGGAACATTACCGGATAACCCTTCTGAACTCCTGGAGAATTATCGAATGTCAGAATTGATCGATCAGCTTAAAACCGAGTATGATGACATTTTATTAGACACTCCTCCCATACATTTAGTAACAGATGCACTCATTATAGCAAATTTATGCGATGTTACCTTGTACGTTGTAAGACAAGGATATACATCAAAAGAAGAACTGGACTTTATCAAACGCATCGCTAAAGAAAAAAGGCTTCCAAAGCTGAACATCGTTTTTAACGGTGTGCAAAACCAAAAGTATGGCAACAGTTATCATTATGACAACAGTTATTATACTCAAAATACGCAGAAAAAAACAGTAAAATCTGTACTCAAAAACTTTATGTCCAGGTTCTGATAAACTATTCCAAGTATTTAAAATTGCTTGGAATAATTTATTTTTAAAAAGCTTGTGTTTATAGCTTGCTAATTTGTGCTTTTAGAATTGGTTTTGTATTGCATATTATTGAATAAAAAGTAAACTAACTGTTACTGAGAGGGCGAAGCCGTAGATGATATTGAACCCTTATCCTTTTACCTTAAATTTTATATTAAAAAAATCAGTGATAAAAACAGTATGTCTAATTGAATCAGCGATTATATTTTCCTTTTGTATTGTTGTTGGGTCAATAGTTAAGCCCATAACTAATTACATTTTTCAAACTTTTGATTGGGTTACTTTATCGAATGCTTCTTTTAAGACATAAAAATCTACATACCGTTTTGTTGTATTTCAAATAGTGTAAACTACAGTTACTGTTCAGGAAACTTGATTTGTTTAAGCACTTTATACTTCATATACTTCCTGACTAACCTGCCCACATTCAGCCTGCCCATTACCTCAATATTAATTTAAAAGGCTTTATTGGGTTTAAAGTAATTATAACATCAATAATAAAATTTAAAAAACTTAATCATATTATTATTAATTTTGCTGATTGATAATAATATTAATAAATTTTAGATTATTTTTTGTTTTAAGTTAGTATAAAATAGGGACAACAATCAAAAAAATTTTAACAGATTTATATTTATCACACCTTTTTTCTTAAAATATGGACAAAAATTTAACATTGGATAACCAAGTCTGGGATTTAGAAATTAAGCCCCAAAACAATGCTTTCGATCTGCATTTAAACGATGTGTGGAAATACCGGGACCTTTTGGGCTTATTGGTCAGAAGGGATTTTGTATCGTTTTACAAACAGACAATCTTAGGGCCTCTTTGGTTTTTTGTACAGCCTCTGGTGACAACCCTCATGTTTACCTTTGTTTTTAGCAACCTTGCAAAAATTTCAACAGATAAACTTCCGGCACCTTTATTTTACATGGCCGGGATTACTGCCTGGAATTACTTTGCCGATTGTTTGACTAAAACTTCAACTGTATTTAAAGATAATGCAGACATTTTCGGAAAAGTGTATTTCCCGAGGTTGATTATGCCTTTAAGTATTGTGCTAAGCAACCTGGTACGTTTTGGTGTTCAGTTTATGCTGTTTTTATTGGTAATGGGATATTATGCTTATCATGGAGCTGCATTTCATCCTACATGGGCAATTTTTCTATTTCCTGTGGTTGTAGTCCTGATGGCTGCTATGGGTTTAGGTGTAGGTATGATTATTTCTGCCATGACTACCAAGTATAGGGATTTGGCGTTTTTACTTGCTTTTGGTGTACAATTATTGATGTATGCTACTACGGTCATCTATCCATTGTCAGCAGCACCGGCAAGATATCGCTGGTTAATTGCTGCAAACCCAATGACAGAATTAATAGAAACCTTTAGATATGGATTTTTGGGTACAGGAAGTTTTAGCTGGGCATCCTTGGGTTATTCGGCTTTGTTAACCGTTGTGTTCCTTTTATTTGGTACCATAATTTTTAATAAAGTAGAAAAAAGTTTTGTGGACACCGTTTAAGTAATTATATCCACACTTTTGCACTAACTTAATATAAACATGAAAGAATTAGATAAATCTGAAGTTAAAATATTAAATACATTTTTTGATAAAATAATCTTGTTGACCATTGAAAGAAATGTTGGTAGATTGGAAATCATCAAAAAAGTTTTGGATGGATTAGATTATGAAGTTTTTTTAGGGGTAGATGGAAGTAAACTTGATTTACATGAAATGAAGGAATCAGGTGAAGTTGCTGATAATATTGATGATATCTATAAACAAACAAATATTGATTACATGAATATGGTATCTGAAAAACCTATACATATTAATCAAATAGCTTGTGCTTTATCCCATGTAAAAATATATGAGTATATCAAAGATAAGAATTTAGATAAAGTGTTGATTTTAGAAGATGACGCAACTATTGTTGAACAAAACATAAAGTATTTAGCTGAAACCTTGCAGCAAGTACCATTAAATTGGGAAGTGCTTTATTTAGGACATCTCATAAACAATGATTTTAGCTTTTGGGGGAAACTTAAATATCATCACTTAACAAATCTTGTATATCAATTTGGTTTTAAATCAAAAGCTGTCATCCGTAAAAAAAATACTTATCCAACTCCTTATTCTCCATTATTAATGAGGCAGGGTGCTCATATAGGAACCCATGCTTATGCAGTTCGCGGCAGTGCTGTTGATAAGCTGATCAAACTTCAAAAACCTTTAAAACAAGTAGCTCCGGATTTGCTATTAATGGATGCGATAGCAAAAAAAATAGTTGATTCATATACTTCCAAATACATTTTTTTTGAACAAAACGATAAAATCCACTCTTCTATTTGGGGACAGTAAAAACGGAAGTTCTTATAATTAAAACTAATGTAAATTGGATTATAAAAAACTAAAGCTGTTTACTGATCTTACTTTGCTAAATATTGATCAGCCTGTCGTTGATCTACTGATACCTTTTTGCGGCCAGGACAGCAAGGAAAGAAATCCTGACCTAAATATTACCATCGGTAGGTTTGATACTTTTGAAAAAGAAGGTAAAGAATTTATCAGCCTTACATCATTGGAAGAAAGTGATGCCAGTTTGCTCCCCATCAGATATACGGAGCAAAAAAATGATGTAGAATTTGAAAAAAACATCAAAGATTTTTCTGACCGGGTGGGCAACAGCTGGAAAAAAACATTTGTATTTTTAGGCTCTGATGTTGATTTTTTTGATGTTAAAATTAAAAACGCGATCATCTTTTGCAATACCTTATATCAATCCAAAAGAAAAAGTAACGAGCATGGCTTTACATTTTTCTTCGAAGATTTCATAGATAAATATTATAACGATGTACTTCCCTTGCGCACTAAAACAGCAGTGCCGACCATCGGGTTCTGCGGGTACGCTCCCCCCCTTGCCCAAAAATTTGGATTATACAAGCTAAAAGAAGCAATGCGGCTTGTTATGAATTATGCAGGTGTGATAAAAAGGTTTCCTTCCTTTTCAGCACATTCTTACCGGGTACGGGCTTTGCTTGCTATTTTAAAGAGTAAAAAAGTAAAAAATAATTTCATTATCCGCTCTAACTTTGGTTTTGGCGGTCCGGTTGGCGGCTTGTATCCGGGTGGTGTAAAAGAGTTGAACGCTTCTTTTCGCGAAGGATATGTGAAAAACATCATTGATAGCGATTATACTTTGTGTGTAAGAGGATACGGAAATAATTCTATACGTTTTTTTGAAGCATTATGCTGCGGAAGAATTCCTGTATTTGTAAATACAGATTGTGTTTTACCTTTTGATTTTTTGATCGACTGGAAAAAGTATTGCGTTTGGGTAGAGGAAGACGAGATCCATAAAATTCCGGAAAAAATATTAGAATTTCACAACAAGCTTTCAAACGAAGAATTTAAGACCTTGCAGGTAGCAATTAGAAATATCTGGAAAACTTATTTTACACCTCAGGGGTTTTTTAAAAATTTGCATTTATACCTCAACCTCTAATAATTTTTAAAAGAGGAATACTGTTTTTACCGGCTATTTTTTAAAATAAAAATATAATATTATGTCAACAGCCATCAAGGTTGAAAATCTTTCAAAAGCTTATCAGTTAGGTACAATAGGCACAGGTACGCTTTCCCGCGATCTGGAAAGATGGATTGCTAGGGTACGTGGTAAAGAAGACCCGTTTATGACCATTGGGGAAGCAAACGACCGTTCTGTAAAAGGTACAAGCGATGTAGTGTTAAGTTTAAACAATATTAGTTTTGATATACAGCAGGGGGATGCCGTAGGTATTATCGGCCGTAATGGTGCGGGCAAAAGCACGCTTTTAAAGCTTTTAAGCCGGGTTACCTCCCCTACTACCGGAACGATTAAAGTAAAAGGCCGTATAGCCAGTTTGCTTGAAGTAGGTACTGGTTTTCACCCGGAACTGACAGGTCGTGAAAACATTTTTCTAAACGGTGCAATTTTAGGGATGCGCAAAAAAGAAATTACACGAAAATTTGACCAGATTGTGGACTTTGCAGGTGTAGAACGTTACATTGATACACCAGTAAAGCGTTATTCGTCTGGTATGTATGTACGTTTGGCTTTTGCCGTAGCAGCACACTTGGAATCTGAAATTTTAATTGTAGATGAAGTATTGGCCGTGGGTGATGCAGAGTTTCAAAAAAAGTGCCTGGGTAAAATGGGCGAAGTAAGCAAAGGTGAAGGCAGGACAGTATTGTTTGTAAGTCATAATATTAGTTCTGTCCGAAATCTATGTAATTCTGGAATTATGCTAGCAAATGGACAATTAAAATTACATGCAGATATAAATAATGTAATTGAGCACTATTTAAGTGCTAAGAAAAGTCTTCCTACCTGGGAAGGAGAAGACGGTGATGAAAGCATTATCATTAAACATACATCAATAAAAAACACCCAAGATAATAACGGAAATTTATTTATATCTGATGAGTTAAAGATAACAGTTAGATTACAAATATTATTGGAGTTGAATGAAGTAGGAATAGGATTTAATATTACGTCATCAGAACACAATCCGATTGCAAGAATATTTTACAATGACTATAACGACTTAACTTACTTAGCTAAAGGCGAGTATGAAATAGAGTTTGTTATACCACCATATCAATTAGCAACAGGTAGTTACGAAATTATTTTTGATATTTCCAAACCTTTTATTAAAAAAATTAACTCCGACAAAGTAAATCTTAGTTTTGAGTTAGCTGCTAAAGATTTAATTGGTAACAGATATTTATCAGGAAATAATCCAATTTTTAATTCATTGGTTAGGCCAAATTGGTTTTCAAAAATCACTAAACTATAATAAATTAATGCTTTTACACTTTGTTCGAAATTTTAGAGCCTGTTTAAATTTCATCTAATTTATTTTGTATACTTCTTTTACCACATTAAAATCACTGTTTTATTATACTTTTTATATCCTTATATGATATCTAAACACAACATATTACAGGGGCAAAAGAAGCACTATAAACTTTATAGTAAATTTAAACAGGCTCATATCTTTTAAATTTAAATTATACATCTATTTAGTGTTTACAAACTAAAATTATATAAATATTCAATGCCTAATGTTTCGGTTATCATTCCTAACTACAATCATGCTCCGTACTTAAACCAACGAATAGATTCGGTTTTGAATCAAACCTATCAGGATTTTGAGTTAATTATTTTGGACGATAAATCTACAGATAACAGTAAAGAGGTAATTGAATCATATCGTTCTCATCCAAAAGTTTCTCAAATTGTTTATAATGAAATAAACAGCGGTTCAACCTTTAAACAATGGAACAGAGGCATAAGACTGGCTAAAGGTGAATTAATATGGCTGGCAGAAAGTGATGATGATGCTTCCGAGTTTTTTTTAGAAGAAATGGTAAGCAGGTTTAATCAAAACAGTAATTTAGGTATCGTTTACTGCGATTCTTATTATATTAATGAGAAAAATAAAAAATTAAAGCGTACCCATTTATGGAAAAATGAAAGGTTTTCATCAACCCGCTGGAACAATGATTTTATAAATACAGGCATAAACGAAGTAAACAATTATTTAATTTACCACAATGTTATAGATAATGCAAGTTCCGCTTTGTTTAAAAAAGAAGTGTTATTTAAAGCTGGTTTGGCAGATGAAAGTTTTAGATATATCGGAGATCTATTTCTTTACATGAAAGTGCTGATGCTATCAGACGTTACTTATGTAGCAAGGCCTTTAAATTATTTTAGAGAACATGCACAAAATACAACCAAAGAGTCTTTTACAAATGGCTTTAAACCTCTGGAATCTTTATTAAGCTACAGTAAAATTATCTTAAACAATAATAATATTAATAAAGAAACTAAAAGGAAATGTATTGCAATTGCCGTTCAAAATTATAGTTACTTCAACTATTTAACGTTGAATAGAAACAAGGATTTTTCCTCGTTTATTCGAGGTAACTTAAAGTTAATAAAAGCAAATTTAGCCTTCAGCCTCAAGTTATATACTTGCGTTTTAATGGATAAGCTTTCTAAGCTGGCCAATTAAGGTTATTACATACTATTGTTTCTAAAATGAAATCTGAAAATCCCTTAATATCCGTAATTACGCCTTGCTACAACTATGGAAAGTTTTTACCGGAATGTTTGGATAGTTTACAATTCCAAAGCTACAGTAACTGGGAGTGTATCATTATTAATGATGGGTCGGTTGACGATACCGAGGAAGTTGCCCTTAAATACGCAAATTCTGATCCAAGAATTAAATACGTTTATCAAAAAAATGCTGGTTTACCTGCTGCCAGAAATACTGCTTTAAAAATAGCCAAAGGCAATTACATTCAACTATTAGATGCAGATGATTTATTAGAACCTGAAAAGTTTGCAACCCAATTAAGCTTATTCAAATCCCATCAAACTGTAGATTTGATTTATAGCAGTATGGTAATTTTTTATAGCGATAAAAACAGCAGAGAGCATATACCCTTTGTAGTAGCCTCCAATCCTGCGTTTGCCTCTGGTAAGTATCAGGATATCATTGATCCGCTATTAAAAGATGTATTTTTTCTACCGGGTTGTGCAATATTTAGCAGGCGGATGTTTGATAAAGTTGGTCTGTTTAACGAAGAATTATATGGAATGGAAGACTGGAATTATTGGTTTAGAGCTGCGTTATTAGGTTTTGAATTTTATCACGATTCAACAATTGGAGCACGTTTAATTGTGAGGGATCATAGTACAAATATGTCCAAAGCTTATTTTAAGATGTTAAATGCCAGAACTATTGCAAGAAAAAACATTATTTCAATCACACAAGAACTTAAAACAGGCAACATTTTAGATGTTGATAATTCTTATTATAAAAATATGATTTTGACTCATAACATTTTTTTATATAAAGATTTATATGAGTATAGTTTTCATCACAGAAGAAAATTAGAAGCCATTAAAAGCATTTTTAAATACGCCTATTATTCTAAAAAATATCTTTACCCTTTCCAAAAAATTACAAGTTCTATATTTAACCGGCTTAAAGCATAAAATATTATTTGCTTAAATGATAACAAAACCATTAGTATCAATAATTACTCCGTGTTACAATTACGGACGATTTCTCTCTGAAACGTTAGAGTGTTTGTTAGCTCAGAGTTATACAAATTGGGAATGCATAATCATAAATGATGGTTCTAAAGACATTACAGAAGAAATAGGATTAAAATATGCTAAACTTGATTCAAGAATTATATATAAATATCAAGAAAATACCGGTTTACCCGGGGCAAGAAATGCAGCACTTCGGCTATCAAAAGGTAAATATATTCAATTACTTGATGCCGATGATTTAATTGAAACTAATAAATTAGAATTGCAAGTTCAATTAATGGAATCAAATAACAATATAGATTTGATATATAGTTCTATGATGTTATTTACAAGTGATGCAAAAGAACGTACTTACAAAAATTTTATCTTACCTAATAATATAAAACCATCTGGTAAAAACGAGATTATAATTCATGCTTTGTTAGATGATACATTTTTTCTTCCTGGATGCGTTTTTTTTAAAAAAACTCTATATAACCAAACTGGTGATTTTAATGAAAGCCTGTATGGGCTGGAAGATTGGAATTATTGGTCAAGAGCTGCTCTTCTAGGAATGGAATTCTATTGGGATAATAGAGAAGGAACACGTTTGTTATGCAGAGATCATGATTCTAATATGTCTAAAGTACATAACAAAATGTTGTTATCACGCATTCAAGCCAGATTTAACATTATTGAAATTACAGAAAAACTAAGAAGTCAAAATAAGCTAAAAGTAAGCATTGAGTTTATCAACAAAATCTTAAAGAAGCACAAATTGTTTTTGTTATTGGATGAATATCAGTACCATTTACATTATGGAAAGAAATTACTTGGAGTTAAAGCATTTATAAAGTATTCTTTCTTGGCAAATAAACCATTTTTTATTTTCGAGAGGTTATTGATTACTTTAAAACGTAGAATTTTAATTTAAAATAATTACTATAATTTAAAATTATATAAAATTTGATGTTAAACCCAGCTCCTTTAGTTTCTATAATCATCCCTTTATACAATGCTGAAAGTTATATAGCAGCAACAATAGAATCAGCCTTACAACAAACTTATACAAATACTGAAATTATTATTGTTGATGATGGCTCTAAAGATGCCTCGTATGAAGTTGCAATTAAATATGTAAGTGATATAATTAAGGTTGTAAAACAAGTAAACAAAGGAGCAAGTGCAGCCCGAAATCATGGTATTTCTTTAGCTAAAGGGGATTATATCCAGTTTCTTGATGCTGATGACTTCTTACACCCCCAGAAGATAGAACAACAAGTGAATACTTTGAGCAAATTTTCTGATCTGCATTTAATTGGTGGTACCTGGCAGCGTTTTATCACTAATCTGGATCACCTATTTGGTGAAATCGCACCTCCTACCCCTGTTGAGCTACAGTTTTTTGACAAAACTAAGTGGTTGATCGACCGGCCAATGATGATCCCACATACATGGTTGGTTTCCAGAAAACTTATTGATTTAGCTGGTTCATGGGATGAAAAAATCTCACTCAATGATGACGGTGAGTATTTTTATCGTGTTATCGCAGCTTCAGCAGGTGTAATTATAGACAAGAAAGCGAAAACATATTATCGTTCTTTTAATTCGTCGAGCTTATCGAGTAAAAACGGCCGGGCAGCTATGTTATCCTGGATTGCATCTATTAAATCTTACAAAAAAATTTTACAACAAGTTGCAGGGAATTTAGGAAATACTTCTGTAGATCAATACTTTGATTTGCTGTCTTACTGGTGTTTAAATGAATATAATGATCTTTATCAGTTATGCAGAAATGAAATGTATGATCCTAAAAGAAACTATCGCTTAGAAGACAATCTTGTTCAAAACTTATCAATAGTAACTGGCAGACGTTTGGCAAAAAAAATCAGGACACAAATTAATCAGATAAAAAGCACCGTTTTATTAAGAACTTTAATTTATAAATTTAAGGTAACACGTGGAAAACCCGCTTATTAGTATTATAATTCCCGCTTACAATGCTGTTAATTACATTCAAGAAACAATTGAAAGTTGCCTGAATCAAACTTATAACCGCATTGAAATTATAGTTCAGGATGACCGGTCAAACGACGGAACTTGGGAACTGTTAAACCAGCTTTACAAAAATAATTTAAAAGTTAGGTTGTTTAGAAATGAAAAAAATCTTGGAATTGGTGACAACTGGAATGCTGCCTATGATAAAGTTACCGGTGATTACGTAATTATTTTTAATGCAGATGATCTGATCAGTCCTGATTTGATTACAGTATTTTTAAACCGTTTTAATTCGGATAGTTCCATTGATATTGTTACCGGAAAATTTGATATACTGATTTCTGAGACAGGGCAAACATCTTTATATCCAGATCATGTTGGAATGCAGGGTGGCATTGTAAAAGATTTATTTAAGAAATTCTATTTTAAATCAAGTTTTCACTGGAACTATAGCTTAGTAAAGAGATCATTACTAGAGAAAGTAAAAGAAAACAACAAACTTTTTAAAAACACACAAATATGTGATGTTGAACTATGGTATAGGTGTTACCTGGCTAATGCTGTAATATATTTTGAAGATACTAAAATATGGGGTTATTATAGGAAACATCAAACGAATAATTCTTCTAAGCCTAATGGAGAATTAAATAGTTTTTTAAAAGATTTTCTACGGTTTCATGGTAAAAGCTTTAGAAAAAATGCTGGACTTAAATACCCTTTACACTTAACAAGAAACTTAATTACTTTTTGTAATTTTTATAAGAGAAGAAAAAGCTTTGATATTAAAATATTTTTTTTGTATATAAAAAGAATAATACAGGGATTAATTTAATTAAAAGTTACTTTCACAATATCACTTTGGATAATACCATACATAGAATTGGATTTGTACTTAGATTCAAATTATTCAATCTACTATTAAATAAACCCAGAAATTTGTGGTTTTCATTTTTAGGAATGAAAATTGGCAATGGTACCTTTATCCCTAAAATATTTATAACCTGGCCACATCAGTTATCGATTGGAAAGAATTGCAAGTTGGAGATCAATATAAATTTCAAATATGATGGCCCCTGGCTCCCTGGGCCTCGTATTGTAATTGGTGATACTGTTTTTATCGGCACAAATTGCGAATTTAATATTAATGAAGGAATTATAATTGGTAATGATTGTTTAATTGCTTCAGGCTGTAAATTTATAGATCACGACCATGGAACAGCTATTGGAGAACCGATGTATCAACAGTTTGGTAGCCGGGCAAAAATTTTAATAGGAAAAGATGTATGGCTGGGATGCAACGTGATTGTATTAAAAGGTGTAAACATAGGAGATGGAGCTATCATTGCGGCCGGAGCAGTAGTAACGAAGTCGATACCCGCTTATGAGATTTGGGGTGGCGTTCCGGCAAAAAAAATCGGGCAGAGAAATTAAATTATTCTATAACATACATGTCTACAGCCATTCAGGTTGAAAATCTTTCTAAAGCATATCAGTTAGGACAAATTGGTACAGGCACTATTTCCAGGGATCTGGAACGTTGGATAGCCAGTATGCGCGGCAAGGAAGATCCTTTCTTAAAAATTGGGGAGACAAATGACCGCACCAGTAAGGGAAGCAGTAATGTGGTATGGAGCTTGAAAGACATCAACTTCAACATTGAACAAGGCGATGCTATCGGGATCATTGGCCGCAATGGTGCCGGAAAAAGCACTTTACTAAAATTGCTGAGCAGGGTTACTGCCCCTACTACTGGTACTATAAAAGTAAAAGGCCGCATTGCAAGCCTGCTGGAAGTAGGAACTGGCTTTCATCCGGAATTAAGTGGCCGTGAAAATATATTTTTGAATGGTGCCATTCTGGGTATGCGAAAAAAAGAAATCGCTTCCAAGTTTGATGAAATTGTTGATTTTGCAGGGATTGAACGTTACGTGGATACACCTGTAAAACGTTATTCATCAGGCATGTATGTCCGGCTGGCTTTTGCAGTTGCCGCACACTTAGAGTCAGAGATCTTGATTGTAGATGAAGTATTAGCGGTTGGCGATGCAGAGTTTCAGAAAAAGTGCCTGGGCAAAATGGGGGAAGTTAGCCAGGGAGAAGGACGGACGGTACTGTTTGTAAGTCATAATATGGCCTCCGTCAAGCAGCTTTGCAAAAAAGGAATTGTTTTAGATAAAGGAAGTATCGGCTTGATCGGATCGGTAGAAAGTGCAGTAAACTTTTACAAAGAACAGGGGATCGTTAAAGAAGACAAAAAGCTAAAGCAACTCATCAAAGTTAAACATGCGGCCTTAACAATTGACCATATTCTAATCAATAACAAAGAGGCTGCAACCATAGAAATCGATACGGAAGAAAGCAGCCTGGATATTGAGATTACCGGTCATACGACGGAGCCGCTTCAGTTGAACATCGAAATCAAAATCTATACTTTGGAAGGCGTGCTGGTCTCATTTTACAGCCCGGCCCATATGGATGCAGAAATCCTGACGATTGAAAAAGGCACTTTTACCTTCCAAGATGATCTGCACCTTCCTGCCAATTTAGTAAACGGAGAATATTATATGAACGTGGAGTTAAGCTATCCCAATATTGAAAAGTATTTGGGCATAGACGGAATATCATTGATCAAACACGGCCGGACAACTGCATCAGGAAAATACTTGACTTACAATGAGATTGGTTTCTTTTTAATCAACCGGAATGGAAAGTAAAGTTTGGATTGAAAACTACCAAAAGTTAAACAACTCCTTCAATAAAACATTGGTTTTTAGGGTTGGGATAGAATCCGGTTTTTTCTCTGAGATCAACCACATGTTCATGGCGGTCTTGTATTGCCTGCAACACAAGATCAAGTTTGTATTATCTTCTAAAAACAATAATTTTTCTTATCAAAAAGGCTGGGAAGATTATTTTCTCCCTTTTTGTGAAGAAAGTTATGCCGATATTCATTTGAAACACAATGTGAGAAGCCACCAAGGCAAAGTATCTGTTGTTAATATTATTAAGTTAAAATTAATCAGGAAATCGATAGGAATAAATTACTTTACCCAGGATATCTGGCCTTACATCAAAGACACTAAGTTTCATAATGAAATTTTCAATATTCCTTCATTAGAAATCGAAGGGGATTTTTTGAATGCCATGCACATCCTTGCAAAACATATTTGGCGCTATCAGCCGGAGATAGACAAGATCATACAACAAAAATTGAATAGTTTGAGCTTGCCTCCCTCCTATGTTGGTGTCCATATCAGAAGTGGTGATATTGAGAAAAAAAACTATGCCATCAGTTCCTATATGGAGTTGGTTAAATCATTGTCGATAAATAAAGACGTGTTTGTAGCAACAGACAATTATAGCAGTATCAGTCAAATCCAAAAGCAATTTAACGATTATCGAATTTATACTTTTTGCGAAAAAACAGAAACAGGGTTTAGTGAAGGTGCTTACAACAATCAAAGTAAAGAATCTAAAAAAGAAACTTTGATTAATTTACTGACAGATACGGAAGGCTTATACCGATCCGCAACCTTTGTAGGAACATTGAGTTCCAATGTTGGTGTGTTTGTAGGCATGAGAAGAAAAGCAAAATCCTGGTATGGCATAGATGCAAATGAATGGCGGATATTTTGATCCAATTGTTTTGCATGATACTGTTTTTACCCTATTTATTTAAGTGTCTTTACTTCAAAAGTTTCAATTCATTTTGACATAGTAATCGTTTTGTTGAAGTTGTTAAAAACATTATTTGTAATACTAAAAAACAGCCGTAATTCCATCTCTTTGGATTCGGATTTATCTTCTGACTTGAAATTAGGTATCAACAATAAAATTAAAAGCTCCAGGGTTTATAGTTCAACTGTTGCTGATAATTGTATGATAAACAAAGCATCTGTTTTTTCTTCTCAAATTGGAAATGCAGTAAAGCTACATCCGGAAGTAATTATGTTTTCGGGGAAAATTGCCGATCATGTATATATCGGTGCAAAAACAGCAATTTCCAACAGTTCTATTAACCGTTATACTTACCTCGCAGGAAATAACCGCATTTTTAATACTAACATGGGTGCGTTTTGCTCCGTAGCTGAAAATGTTTGTATCGGCCATGCAGAGCATCCTTATCATTATTTTTCGACATCTCCGGTTTTTTATAAAAAAGACAATCCATTTGAAACAGCTAAATTTTTTCAAAAAGAAATAAATGAATTCTGCACAACTACTATTGGAAATGATGTTTGGATTGGATTTAATGCCTACCTGCGTTCGGGTATTACAATTGGCAATGGTTGTATAATTGGAACGGGGGCAGTTGTAACCAAAAGCGTAGAACCATATACTATCGTTGCAGGCGTTCCGGCCCGGACAATTAAAAAAAGATTTGATCAAGCCATGATTTTAAAATTGCAACAGGATGAATGGTGGAATTTAAATGAGGAAGATTTGATTCAATATGCCAAAGAAAATTTTTTTGAGGAAACAAGAACGGTATAAAACTGCAAATGTTTAAAATTTATACAGGAACTAATTATCCCGAAAAGTACAAAACAGTAGAAATTATTACAGAACTATCTGTACATTCCGTGATAGTTTCCGATCCAAGTCAGGCCGATTTTTTTCTTTTCCCCATCACTTACGAAATACTATATGGCTACACAAAACATGAATATACACATTTCGATTATAAACCGGCAGAAATTGAATTGTTAAAGAAACAATTTGATTTGATGGTAGAAATGGCCATTCAATATAATAAAAAGATTATCATATTTTATTACTATGACCCGGTTGAAAAAATTGATGTTTCAAATGCTGTCGTCTTCCGTACTTCATTGTTAAAAAGCACAAGAGGCAAAAACGAGTTTGCAATGCCTGCTTACGGAAACGATTTAAGAAACCTGAAAACTGTTGCAACAAATAATGATTTTTGGTTGCAAAAAACAGCTCTGCCAACAGTAGGTTTTCGCGGCCAATCTGCACCTGTCAAACTTCCGGTAAGACTTCAAGTAAAGAGGAAGATAAACCAATGGTTGGATTCTTCCGGTATCCAGAAGCAATTTAATTTACATTACAACTTCGGATATTTAGCGCGGCGGGACGCTATTGTTGCTTGTCTGAAAAACAAAAAAATAAAAACAGATATCACGTTGACCAGCTTAGAACAAAGTTGGGATCCTGTAAATGGGAAATTACCCTTTGTAAATAATATTTTTAATAATCAATATAATATCTGCGTAAGCGGCCATGGCAACTATTCGTTCAGGTTGTATGAAATTATGAGTGCCGGCCGCATCCCTGTTTTTATCAACACAGATTGTGTTCTGCCTTTTGAAGAATTTGTCAACTGGAAAAAACAGGTGGTTTGGATAGAAGAAAAAGATGCAAACAAAGCAGATCAATATATAGCAGAATTTCATCAATCCATCCATACAAATGATTTTTTGCAATTGCAAAAAAGTAACCGGCAATTATGGGAACAGTATTTTTGCAAAGAAGGGTTTTACAAAAGCTTGTATCAATATTTTTCTTTGATCAGTAGCACTTCATTTTTAAATTAAAGAATTCAAATATGTTAAATACTCTTGTGGTGTAAGTATTTATTAAACCTAATTATGCAAAAACCTTTACTTACAATTGGTATCCCAACTTACAATCGGGCAAAGTATTTAGATCGTTGTCTGAATTCAATTTTGACACAATTTGATGACGTTAAACAAGATATTGAAATCATCATTGCAAATAATGCTTCTTCAGATCATACAAAAGAAGTAATTGACAGATATACTGAAAAACTTGATATTGATTACTATGAAAGGGAAACCAATCTCGGGCCTGATTCAACATCATCTTTGTGTTTTGATAAAGCCAAAGGAAAATATGTTTGGGTTCTTGGGGATGATGAATATTTGATTAATGGAAGTCTCCGTATCATTGTAGATTTGCTTAAAAATAAAAACTACGGAGATGTTTACTTGCATTGTATCCCTTTCCATCGGGAGGAAGACGTAGATGAAACGCCGGTAAAAGAAGCGAAAGTTAGCACCTACAATAATCCTGTCAACTTTGTAAAAAAGATACATTACTATGCTACTTTTATCAGTGGAAATATTATCAATAAATCTATCCTGCCGGAAAATTTTGATCATCAAAAGTTCATGCATACCAATATTGTGCAGATCGGATGGACAATAAAAGCAATCTTTGCGGCTAATGAAAACCTGTATGTGGAAACCCCTCTCATTGCAGCTAAACAAAATAATTCCGGAGGTTATCAGTTTGTAACAACTTTTGCAAAAAATTATAACTTTATTTTAAAGTCTTTGGTTAAAGAAGGCTATGATAAAAGAATCATTGATATTACCAATGTCAACCTGATCGAAAGCTATTTTCCAGCCAACATTATCAAGTTACTTTATTATGAAAACAGGTTTGACACTGAAAAACATTTCTCAGTATTGTTCAGCTCTTTCTGGAAATATAAAAGCTTCTGGACTAAATTATTTCCCATTTACAGTAAATATTGGATAAAAAAGTTTTCAGGAAAAAAGATGATCAAATACCACAATTAGTTTATTTCTTAATGAAGGTTTTATTATTCGGTGATGCACCAATGGCCTTAAATGAAGGCGGAATTAACCAAACGCTGTATAACTTGTTTTGCTTTATTAAACCTGAAAATTTTTTGGGGATTACTGAAGTAGATATAAAATCCTTGAGAAAAATAGGTTCAACAGAACCTTATACCAACCGATACAGAAGTTATAAGCTTAATCAAATATATTTACCACTAAACCGTTTTACTCAATTTTTATTACCGATTATCAATAGGGTCAATTTTTATATTTATCAACATTCCAAGTATCAAAAATTAAAAAAAGAAATTGCATCATTTGCGCCAGACGTAATTATATCGTGTTCCAATACATCTTCCGGCATTTTAATGCACCATAAACTGTTGGACAATAATACTATTTTAGCTCCAGTCATTCCATATTTTATGGATGACTGGATGTACAAAAACAAACCCATTTATACAGGTAAATTAGTTCATGACATTATCAGCAGTATGCTTCAAAAAAACACGAACTGGATGATGATTGGAGAAGAACTTAAAAATATATTAGCAGAACGCTATCAGGCTAAACCAGAAAATGTTTTATATATCAGAAATCCGGTAGACTTATCTGATGCTCCTGAAGATTCTATCTATCATAAAAACAACCCTTTTACTATTGCTTATGCAGGTGCGCTTTGGCCCATGCACTTTGATAGTTTTTACACTTTTGCAAAAGCTGTAAAACTACTTTCAGCAAAGCAAAACATACAATTGTTACTTTATACACAGGAAAGCCAATGGAACTGGCGAAAAGCTGAGTTGGAACCTTTAGGTGTTGTATATGGCGGCCATTTGCCGTATCATCAGGTACACAAAAAATTAAATCAGGCAGATGCGCTTCTGATCACTGCTTCTTTTAGCAAGGAAAATTATACCCATTCCAAAGCATCTTTACAAACAAAGATTACAGATTATTGCAAATCAAAAAGGCTGATTATTAGCTGTGGTCCTTCCTATACTGCTAATAATATATTTATCAAAGACAACAATTGCGGCATTTGTATAGAAACAAACAAGGAAGAAGAGATTGTAACACAACTTACAGAAGTTATAGCTAACATGGAAGAATATCAAAGTTGTGTAAGCAATGCCTGGAACACACTGCATAATTTCTCAAAAGAAACAGTGCATCAAAAAATTAAAGATTTTTTAAACCTGAGTATTCAATCTAACTATTCAAAAACCTGAACAGTAAAATTAATATATTTACTTGTTCTTTATTAAATATTTCCATTCTTGATCATTACAAAATTAGTTAGCGGCTTAGGAAATCAATTGTTACAATATGCAATGGGACGGCAACTATCATTATTAAAAGAAGTCCCCTTGAAATTAGATATATCTTTTTTTAAAGAACAGGATTTACGTAGTTACAAGTTAAACCATTTTAATATTGATGCTTCCGTTGCAACAAAAGAAGAAATTACACCTTTTAAAAAAGACATAGACTTCTACCAGAAATTGCACAATAAAACTTCTTTTTATGCAAAAGTATTTAGAAACGTTGAGCCAATCATCTTTCCAAAACACAAAAAAAAGTATTTTAAAGAAGCTGTGTGGTGGATTTTAGAGCCAAAGATTTATAAAACCCCAGCAGATGTTTATATAGAAGGTTACTGGCAGCATTACAAATATTTTGAAAAAACATCACCTGATATTTTTGAAGAATTAACTTTGAAAGAAGCTCTTGATCTGAAAGCAGAAAAGTGGTTATCACAAATTAAAAATGATGAAGCATCTGTTGCTGTTCATGTTCGCCGCGGAGATTATGTAACTGATTCTGGTGCAAATTATTTAATGGGTGTTTTACCAATTGAATATTATCATAACGCCATTAATTATATCCAAAAAAAGGTTTCTAACCCTTCTTTCTATTTTTTTTCGGATGACTTGGATTGGGTAAAAAAAAACATCAAAACAAATGCCCCTGCTTATTTCGTGGATGGTAATGTAGATTACGCTGATTTGGATTTGATGCGGCACTGCAATCATAATATTATTGCAAACAGCACTTTTAGCTGGTGGGGCGCTTTTTTAAACCGTAATCCAAATAAGATAGTTATCGCACCAAAACAATGGTCTCCAAGGGAAGATGTTAATAAAAACATACATTTGCAGTTCCCGGATTGGCTAAAATTCTAATTTATCAAATTTTAGGTGATAAAAGAAGTATTGCAATAAACTGGATTCAAAATAAGCTATCGCTGCAAAAATGATTAATTTACTTTCGGTTATAGTTCCAAACTTTAATCATGCTAAATATTTAAATCAGCGGTTAGATTCAATCATAAGTCAAACTTACCAAAACTTTGAACTCCTAATTTTGGATGATTGCTCCACAGATAACAGCAGGATTATAATTGAACAATACCGAAACCATCCTAAAGTTAAACATATTGTTTACAATACTATTAATTCCGGCAGTACATTTTTACAATGGGAAAAAGGCATCGCATTAGCAAAAGGAAATTATATCTGGATTGCAGAAAGTGATGATTATGCAGCTAATGATTTCTTAGAATCTTTAACCCATATTGTAAATGAAAATACAAACCTTGGTTTAGCATATTGCGGCTCGAATACTGTTGACGAAAATGGTTTAAGCATCGGTAAATTAATCTCGGAAGTTTCTAATAACCAGAACGGTTATTATTTAAACAATGGATATGACGAATGCAAAGATGCCTTCTTTTTTCATCCGATTGTTCCAAATGCAAGTGCGGTAATTTTTAAACGGGAAGATTTTTATAAAGTTGATGCTTCTTTTAAGGAATATAAAATTTGCGGCGACTGGCAGTTTTGGATTGATATTTGTTTTGATAATAGTATTGCTTATTTGCCGAAATGTTTAAATTATTTCAGGCAATCCAACACTTCAGTTAGCAGATCTGACCATTATCGAAAAGACAATTACAAGATATTTTTATTGGAAAAGTTAAAGGTTGGACTATATGTTTATGAAAAAGTAAATAAGAATATTTCGCTAAAGCAAAAAATCAGATACATGGATGTTTATTTATTTAGCGTATTGTTAGAATCATCCCGAAAAAGAATATCCTTAAACAGGTCTGATATTATTTATATCACGAGGTCATTGTTCTACTTGTCACCTGTTTGCGTACTTGTTTTTTTTAAATCACTTACAGATGTTTGTTTGTTTGGTTTAAAAAAAATAAACAGAAAGATTACCCAAAAACTAATGATAAAAACAGCATGAATGTTTTTATAGTTTGTACAGGTTTAGGGCATATCAACCGAGGGTACGAATCTTTTACCAGGGAATGTTTTGATGCTTTAAAAGATACTACAGACTTTAAATTGTATCTGATAAAAGGAGGCGGAAAAAGCACTGGAAATGAAATTGTATTGCCCAATTTACCACGAAGAAAGAAAGCAGCACAATTTTTAACTAAATTCTTTCCAACAGATGCTTATACCATCGAACAAATTACTTTTTGCTTGTCGATGCTTCCGCTTATCCTAATTAAGCAACCCGCAGTTATTTATTACAGTGATTTTACCCTTGGCACTTACTTGTGGCATTTGAGAAAACATTTGAAGTTTAAATACAAGTTGCTTTTTTCTAACGGCGCACCAAACGGGCCACCTTTTAAAACAGAAGACCATGTGCAGCAACTTTTACCGGTTTATATGGAACAAGCCATCCTGCACGGCGCACCGGCATCTATGCAAACGCTTTTACCTTATGGGTTTAATATTAATATAGACGAACGGCTTGACAACATCAATAACAAAGGCTTGGTTAAAAATAGTTTTGGGTTTTCTTCTGACCAAAAAATAATCCTTTCAGTCGGAGCTGTCAATAAACACCACAAGCGAATGGATTATTTAATTGAAGAGGTAGCAAAGCTTGGAAAAGAATATTATTTAATTATATTGGGGCAATTTGAAGCAGAAACCTCACAACTTATTAAGCTGGCAACCGATAAAATACCAGGCAGGTTTACCATAACCAATGTTGCTTATGACAAGGTGAAGGATTATTATATTGCTGCCGATTATTTTGTTCTGGCTTCTTTGAATGAAGGTTTTGGCCGTGTTTTGATAGAAGCTATAAGTTACGGTTTACCTTGCATCGTTCATGATTATATCAATGCCAAACAAGTTCTTCAGGAATATGGAACATATATCAATATGAAAAAGAAAGGTGAATTAATTCAACATTTTTCTAAAGATAATACAATTACTGACCAGAAAAAATTGATACAAGCTGCCTATCAACTTTACTCATGGGATGTTTTAAAAAGCAGCTATTTGAGAATGATTGGACAACTTGCCAACTAATCTTTGTATTTAATTACATTCGATGCTGTTAGTGATTTGAAAACTATAAACAAATTTATTGACTCTTTTATCTTTATTACTTCTTTTATAGTTATATTTTTGCTATATCCTAAGTTGGACAACACTCTTTTTTTTAGGTGATAAAAGAAGCATCGTCATATATTGAACTAATACAATAGCTATCTAATAATCCAATCCATTTTGCTCTCAATCATTATCCCCACTTGTAACCGTAATGACTTATTAAAAAAATGTTTACTTTGCCTTGCACCACATATTCAAACAATAAAAGCAAAAGATTATGAAGTTATTGTTACTGATGACAGCAAACAACATCAGGCTAAACAATTAATAGAAGAAAACTTTGAATGGGCAAAGTGGGTTGCAGGCCCTCAAAACGGACCAGCGGCAAACAGGAACAAAGGTGCTAAACAGGCTAATTCTGATTGGCTTATCTTTATAGATGATGATTGCCTTCCAAATAAAGAAATATTGAATGTGTATCAAAATTCAATATTAAACTATGAAAAAATAAAGGTGTTTGAAGGTTGTATCAAGGCTGACAGAGCACAGCAAAGCTTGGCAGAGGAATCTCCGGTTAATGAAACTGGAGGCTATTTATGGTCTTGCAATTTTATGATCAGCAAAGACTTGTTTTTAAAAACACTTGGTGGTTTTGACGAACAATTTCCCTTTGCAGCTATGGAAGATGTTGACCTCAATTACAGGCTAAAAAAAATGAATATTGGTAAGATGTTTCTTAAAAATGCTTACGTGGTGCATCCCTGGAGATTACAAAAAAATATGGGGTTGATTACCTTAAACAGGTTTAAATCAACCCTATATTTTTTGAAAAAACACCCGGAAAAAAAAACAGAAATAAACAGCAGATATTATTTAATAGCTTTTTATAATTCACTTATCAAAAATACTTTTAAAAATGCTTTTAAATACAGGTTCAGAGGCGTTTTTAAAAAAATTATTTATGATGTGCTTCAATTATACTTTTTTTTTTATACTTTGATCGTCAGGTATTAAAGTAATATTTGAACCGAAATTAAAAAAGATATTTTTGAACATCTTTCGTTTTACCAGTTTCTGATGCAACTAAAGAACAACCTTTTGTGAAAAGTGCTCGTTAGAGTAGAACAGAGAAAATAAAATAATTACAAAATCAACATTTGTGGCAGAAAATTTTACAGAAGCAAGCAACCATAAAAAACGTGTTCTCAACCTTTCAAAACCTGTTGTACATGCTTTACGTAACCTCGTTTCAATTGTAAACAGGAGATTAAATGCATACGTTATCAATCCGCTGCAAATAAATTCACCTAATTTCGGCGGACCCAAAAAGGCGTTGCTTTCTTTCCGGGAAATAGATAACTATGTGGAAGACAAAAAAAAACAAGGCTTGCCTTACCACTCGTGGCACTTTTATGATAAAGAAATTAAAATTAAAAACCCTGAATATACAATAGGCAGCCCATCGGCAGGTGCAGAAGTTTCCGCTTATCATACAAAAACCACGGAATATGTATATTTGATGCCAAACATTAGGATCTACAGTAAATTCTTCTTTTCCTTAACAGAAGACAATTATTTATTGGCTCCGGTATCTAATTATTATGGTGATGATAAAGACTCACATCCCTCTTTTGGTACTTTAGTCCTTCCCACTTGTAAAAAATTAAAAGGCCGTTCGATTATTGTCCGCGGCGGTGCTTATTGGCATAAGATACAGGATGGACTGCCTGCTTTGTATCTTGCGGAATTGGCCGGATTTGATTTTGATAAAATAGACCACTTTATTATTCAGGACGAAATCATCAATAAGAATAGTATTTTTACACGTGTTGGTATCCCTATTGAAAAGCAGGTAAGGCTTTATGACCAAAACGAATGCTACGATTGCGAAGAACTGATATTCTCGTCATGGTATGACAGGAAAGGAAATTGGTATAAAGACTATCTTGATAAAATTATCCAGCCTAAAGTTATTGAGAGGGTTTTTCCAAAAAGAATTTATCTTAGCCGGTCAAGGGTCAATACCAGAAAAGTTTTGAATGAAGAAGAAGTTGTTGTGTTTTTGAAAAGGTATGGTTTTGAATGTGTCCATAATGAAGATTTATCTACAGACGAGCAAATAGCCTTATTTCGAAATGCAACACATATTATTTCCTGTCACGGTTCACAATTGACTAATATTATATTTTGCAAACCAGGAACAAAAGTGTGTGAAATAAGACATATCAGCCATACGATTCATTACAGGAAAGCCTTTCATGACCTGTCAAACGGATTTGGTTTGGATTATTATCTTTTGTACACTGCATTGGGTGAAAAGTATATGGATGAAACAGGTACTATTATAGAAACTGATACACATATGTATATAGACCTTGCCGATATGAAACTGATGTTGAACAAAATGGAATTAAAAGAAACCAATTAATGTCAGAGCAGTTTGTTTCCGTTATTATCCCAACTTATAATTATAAAAATTATATAATAGAAGCTATTGATAGTATTTTACATCAAACTTATCCTCAAGACAAAATAGAAATAATTGTGGTGGATGATGGTTCAACCGATAATACTTCTACTGTATTAAAAGAACTGATAGACAAAAAAACCATTCATTATTTTTTTCAGGAAAATAAAGGAAAAGCCAATGCTACTTTTAATGCTATAAAAAGATGTACCGGAAAATATATTTTTAACTTGGATGCTGATGATTATTTTTTTAAAGACAAAATAGCAGAATATGTAGCTGTATTTGAAAAAGATGATTCTATTGTACATGTTGGTACTGCTGCAAAAGTATTATATCAAAACAATAACGTACTTGTAACAGAGAAACTTCCTATAGATATTTTAGGAAAAGCATTGGATGGAAATTGGCTCTTGCAACGTTTTTATAGCAGCAACATGTTTTTTGGGGGCGGAACAACTTATGCTGCAAAAGCTTCTGTATTAAAAACAATCCAAATTCCTGACGGCGTGGATATGTATATTGATGAGTTCCTTCTACTGGCTGTTTTACCATTGGGAAAAAGTTTCTTTTTAGAAAAACCCTTGTCTGTATGGAGAATGCACAAAGATAACTTTTCGGTTTATGCTGAAATCAAAGAAAATCAAATTAAAAAAGACGAACGGCTTTTAAGATCTTCTGCTGCTGTTTTACAGTATCTGTTGGAAAATAGCTCCAATCCAAAGCTTATTAAAATATACCAATTACAGGATGCAACCAGACAAATAGCTTTTAAAGAATCAACCAACAATAAAAAATTGAATGATATTTACCAGTATGCACTAAAAGTTTTTTTCAACATAAAACCTGGTTTTAAACTTATTTCCAAATATCACGTAATGAACCGATTAGTTCCACTGCATCTGCTTAAACTGATTAAAAAGACCCATCTTAGCGATCATATTAAAAGCGTTTAAACTATTGATAATTATATTTCTATAATTAGGGACTTTTAGATTTCTATAATCAGCCATCCCCCACTAAGGCTTTATGAAAACCACTTACTTAGTTACACCTAATTTTCCTCCTGATATTTGTGGTATTGGGGATTATGCATCCTTTCTGTATCAAAACTTAGGAGAAAATAATTTTAATACGCATATCATTACTTTTTCAAATGATAAACAACAGGACAAAAAGATACATTTTATAAAAACAGACGATAAAAAAAGCATTACAGCCTGGTTAAACTGTTTAAAAAACCCAAGTGAAGTCAATACAATTATTATCCAATATGAACCTTACTCTTTTAGCAAGATAGGCATTCCATTATATTTGATATATATATTTTTAATCCTGAAAATTAAAGGATATAAAATTTCAATTATGTTTCATGAAGTAGCAACGAGGTTGTACATTGCTAATCCAAAAAAAATAATAGTCAGTCTGTTACAATTGTTTATTGCTTATTTTCTTACTGCACTATCTTCCGTTAGAACAACCTCAACAAGCTTTAATGCGAAACAATTAAAACCTTTTAAATTTGAATTATTGCCCATTTCAAGTAATTTTACTAAAAAAAATACAACTATCCATCCAAGTGAAAACCAACTGATCATCGGATGTTTCGCAAATCGAGTAGATGATTTTTTTGCAACTGTTATAGACCAAATCTTACAAAAAAAATTAGGGCTTGTATATTTAATCGGAAAACAAAACAAAGCTAATGATGAAGTTTGGGGCAAACATGACTTTTACAATAAAGAAAGACTGTTTTTGACAGGAACATTATCACCTGATGGGATTGAAGGAATTTTTAACAAGCTGAACTTATTTATTCACATGGAAAAGATTGATGCTAAAGGACGAGGCGGTGCATCTTTAAAAAACGGCACATTGGCAGCAGCATTAAATTGGGGTTTGCCGGTTATTACTTCCAAAGGCGATATGACAGATGAAAATTTTCTTCAGCACAATAAGAATATTTTATTTGTGAACAACTCTTTTTCAGTTGATGATTGGGTAAATGCAATTGAATACTTATCCAACAATGATGCAGTAAGAACCCAGATAAAACAAAATGCTTTGCTTTTTTATCAACAGAACTTAAGCTGGCCCGTTATTACAAAAAAGTATATATCCTTGTTTGGTAATGTTTAATGGCTTGCTGTAATAAGAATTTTTAGAGATTATTTAAATATAATCAATTTAAGTTAGATGCTTCTTTTACCACATAAAATTTACTTGTGCTATGAATACAAGGCTCAAACTAAATTCTTCAGGATCCAAAAAGCAGTATAAATTTTCCTGATATAAAATTAAACGGTTTTGCTAATTAATGTTATTTTTACAGCAAAAGGTGAAATTTTTTAAAACAATTTTATCAAAATAAATATTTGAAAATCTTATTTTTATCACACAATTTTTACCCTTATATCGGAGGGATTGAAGCAAATTCAGATATTTTATCCCGTGCATTTTTTAAGGCCGGACATGAAATCCGCATTTTAACTTGGACAATAGATTCTAATAAGAATATTTTTCCCTTTCCGATTGTAAGAAACCCCTCCGTAACAGAACTATTTAAACAGCATAAATGGGCAGATTTGGTTTTTGAAAACAATCCGTGCCTCCGCCTTTCCTGGCCAAACCTTTTTTTCAATCATCCTTCTGTTATCGCGTTAAACACTTGGGTATCACGTATTAATGGTGTAATTGGGATGCATGGAAAAATTGGAATACAAGACCGGGTAAAGTTTTTATGGTTTAAAAGGGCAAGTAAAGTAATTGCAGTCAGTAATGCGATCAGAAAACATAGTTTTCCGTCCGCTATTGTCATTGGTAATCCTTATCAGGCAGACCTTTTTAAAATTATGCCTGAAATAGCTAAAACTTCTGCTTTTGTGTTTTTAGGGCGGTTAGTACCAAATAAAGGGGCAGATCAGGCGATAAAAGCAATCCACCAATTACTAATTTTAGATAAAAAGGAAAATTTTTTGTCTTTTAAACCGATGCTGACTATCATTGGAGAAGGGCCGGAAAAATCTAAATTAGAACAATTGGCTGTTGATCTTGAAGTTAAAGATTATGTTAATTTTACCGGGTCGCTTATAGGTACAGACCTTGCTATTTGCTTAAACCAGCATCATTACATTCTTGTCCCTTCGCTGTGGGAAGAGCCTTTTGGAAATGTTGTTTTAGAAGGGATGGCATGTGGTTGTTTGCCTGTCGTTTCTAACGGCGGAGGTTTGCCGGACGCTATTGGAAATGCAGGGATTAGTTTTAGCCGGGGTGATATAGGAGCAATGGTTGCCTGTATCCGCACGGTGATTACTGACCCTAACTTGGAACAACAGCTTCGCCGTGCAGCCAATGCACATTTGATTAAACATCGTCCGGAAATAGTAGCACAGTGTTATTTAGAAGTAGTGGAAGCTGCTATCGGTAAAAAAAATAAAGCCAACTAATGAAAGTCGTTATTTCACACCCAACCGGCAATGCTTTTTTTCGGGCAGCAGCAACAGGGCTTTTAGATGCAGGTATGCTTTCAGGGTTCAGGACAACTGTAGCTACGTTTCCGGGAAATATTTTTGATAAATTAAGTTCCTTTAGCCCATTTACAGAATTCAACAGAAGAAAATATGATCCAAGTTTAGAAAAACTTTCCAAAACATGGCCGGGGTTTGAATTAGGAAGAATAGCTGCGTCCAAAGCAAATTTAAAAAATCTTGTTAAACAGGAAACTGGTATTTTCAGTGTAGATGCTGTTTATCAAAACCTTGATAAAAAAGTAGCCGAAAGCCTAAAATACATGGTCAAGAATGGAACCACCGCAGTTTATGCTTATGAAGACGGTGCTTTGTTTTCTTTTTCAGAAGCCAAAAAACTTAAAATTCAATGCTTATATGATTTACCGATCGGGTATTGGCGGACTGCAAAACGGCTTTTAGAGTTAGAGTACGAACGCTGGCCTGAATGGCGCCCTACTTTATTAAGTTTTGGCGACTCGGAATTAAAACTGGCACACAAAGATGAAGAGCTTCGTTTAGCAGATAAAATTTTTGTTGCAAGTCAGTTTACAGCAAATACACTAAAAGATTATCCGGGCAAATTAGCTCCGGTAGAAGTTATCCCTTATGCTTTTCCGCCTGTTGTCAATTCCCGTGTTTATAATACCGTTTCGGCAACAAAGCCTCTAAAACTACTGTTTGTAGGAGGTTTATCACAGAGAAAGGGAATAGCTAATCTTTTTACGGCCGTTGATAATCTTAAAAACCATGTTCAGTTAACAGTTGTAGGAAAAAAAGTAAGTGATCAGCCGTGCATCGCATTAGATACAGCACTTGCAAAACACCATTGGATACCAAGCTTATCGCATGATGCAGTCCTTCAGCTAATGCGTGAGCATGATGTGTTGGTTTTCCCTTCCTTATTTGAAGGTTTCGGACTGGTAATTACAGAAGCAATGTCGCAAGGAACCCCTGTCATCACTACTGGCCGAACTGCTGGCCCCGATTTAATAGAACATGGGCAAAACGGGTGGTTGGTGGAAGCTGGCTCAACAGATGCACTTCAGGCTGCTATTGAAGAACTGATCCATAAGCCGGATATAGTTGCAGAAGTAGGCCGGGAAGCTATGGAAACCGCAAGTAAAAGGCCGTGGAAAGTATATGGCCAGGAACTTGTAGCAGCTATTTCAAAAAATAACAAATATTAAAAAATCACAGAGTTGGTTTTAGGATGGATAATTAAATTATACACCAAATTTTAGCATAATGGTTGAGATGGAAAGTACGCCTGATTTAATGTTAGACAAGCCAAAAACTTTCATAAACAGTCATAAAAAAAATGTGAACAAAGACCTTAAAATCGGAATATGGGCATATTTTTTACTTCTGATTTTTGAAGGAGCTTTAAGAAAATGGTTATTGCCCGGATTGGCAACGCCACTATTAATTATTCGTGACCCAATTGCTATTTGGTTAGTAATCAAATGCTGGCAGAGGGGATTATTTCCTTCTTCAATATATTTAAGCGGAATGGTGATAATAGGCATATTGGGAATATTTACAGCCATTTTTTTTGGACATGGTAATTTAATTGTTGCCTTATTTGGAGCAAGGATTTTATTATTCCATTTCCCATTGATTTTTGTAATGGGTAAAGTTTTTGATAGGGACGATGTAATAAAAATCGGAAAAGCTATTTTGTGGATAACTATACCGATGACTGTTCTTATTGCTTTGCAATTTTACAGTCCTCAATCAGCATGGGTAAACCGCGGTGTCGGCGGAGACATGGCAGGTGCCGGATATAGTGGTGCCAATGGGTTTTTCCGTCCTCCGGCTACCTTTTCTTTTACAACCGGAACTACTTCTTATTATAGTTTAGCTGCCTGTTTTATATTTTATTTCTGGTTCGATCTTAAAAAGGTTAACAAACTTATATTAATTGCTGCAACATTAGGCTTATTTGCAGCTATTCCTTTGTCAATCAGTAGAAGTGTGTTTTTTCAAGTTGCAATTACTTTAATATTTGTAATGCTTGCCGTATCAAGAAAACCCAAATACTTTGGTAAAATGTTGGTTGCTGTGATAGGAGGAATAACAATTTTAGCTATCCTCAGTCAAATCAGTTTTTTTAACACGGCAACAGAAGCTTTTACTGCCCGGTTTACCAGTGCGGGTACAACAGAAGGCGGTATAAAAGGAACTTTAGGAGACCGTGCTATTGGTGGTTCCATCTCATCATTAACAGGGTCTGCCAACCAGCCTATATTGGGCTATGGTATAGGAATGGGTACAAATGTTGGAAGTATGTTATTGGCCGGCAGTCGAACATTTATGATTTCTGAAGGAGAATGGGGAAGAGAAACCGGAGAACTGGGTCCGATCCTGGGCCTTCTCGTTATATTTATACGTATTGGTTTAACCATAAAAATTGCTTGGGCAAGCTATAAAAAACTTGCAATCAGTGATTTTTTACCCTGGATAATCCTAAGTTATGGGTGTACAGCTTTAGCAGAGGGTAATTGGGCCCAACCTACATATTTGGGTTTTAGCATTATTAGCGGAGGGCTGATGTTAGCTTCACTTAACTCATCAGATATTAAAAATAAGATTAGGAATACCAGTAAAGTTAAGGCTACCACATAAGTGTTTATTTAAATTGTTTCCTATTTGATTTTTAGTTTTTAAGTTCTATTACTAAACTCCTATATAAATTTCTGTCATAAAATTTATAATGCTTCTTTTATCCCTATAAATTTTGTGTTTGTATGTTAAACCGATACAAAAAGTACAAGCGTTTAGTAAATTTATGTGGTAAAAGAAGCATCTAAATTTTTGTTTTTATAACCAGTAAGCAGTGGTAAAAAATTTGTGAGCAAAAAAATAGAACCCCTCTTTTTCTGATCTAAATTATAATATTGGTTTTTAAATAAATAAAATAACTAATTTGATTGCAAATTTTAAAAATGAACCCTCCCGAAAAGATTACGATCGTTGTAGTAAGTGATAATCTGTATGCTGTTTTGATTGCAGCTTTAATTAAGTCTATTGAAATCAACCATAAAACAAGTGAGCTTATTTCTCTATATATAATTGATGACGGGATATCAAAAAGCAATAAAAGGAAATTGCAGAATACGATCAATCCTGAAATAACTACCTTGCACTGGCTCAAATCAAATACTATCATACCTGCAGATATAAAGATTCCTTTTGATCAAAGCAGCTACCCTTTTACAATCTATTTACGTTTGTTCGCCCCTTATGCAATTAGCCAGGATTGTAAAAAATTCATTTACATGGATGTGGATATGTTGCTTTATGATGATATCTCCAAACTATTCCATATCGATCTTGGGGAAAATATACTTGGCGCAACACAAGATTCCCAGGAATTAGTAAGTTACCCTTATGCAATTCAAAATTACAAGGAATTAGGATTGGCTGCCGAAACCAAATATTTTAATTCCGGATTAATGCTGATCAATCGGGAAAAATGGATAGAAAACAATATTGCGGAGAAAGTAATGCAATGCTTGCATGATAATTTAAAATATATTTTTTATCCCGATCAATACGGACTGAATGTTATATTGCATGATAAGTGGCAGGTCATTAGTAATTTATGGAATTACAGCGATTTTTTTAAAATACCGCCAAATCCATTCCTTGTTCATTTTACTAATATAAAACCCATTTTTAAATCCTATAATAATTCAGAAAAGCACAAAGATGAGTTTACAGAATTTTAAACCTAACAGCATTTAAAGATTTTAAACCTAAAAATGATTATCATAGAAAGTTTAAAAAAGGGATTACAAAAATTAAAAAATTTATTTATAATAAGTTTAACAAGGCGGTATAAAAGTACAGCTATTTCTATCTATTAATTTTTTTTCTATTTATGCTGATGCGGAAACATTTAAATTAGCATTTAAAAAAAATTTGTGCATATCATCTTCTTCACCCACCCAAATTTTCTTGCCCATCAAAGTATGCCGCGTTTTGCCAAAATGTTGGTTAACGGTATGGAAAAACGTGGGCACAAAGTAGAAATATGGTCGCCAAAACCAGTTTTTCATAACTTTCCTTTTCCAAAAGCTTTTAAAAAATGGTTAGGCTATATTGATCAGTATCTTGTGTTTCCGGTACAAACACGCAAGCGGTTAAAAGCAGTTGAACCTGGTTCATTGTTCGTTTTAACAGATCAGGCACTCGGTCCATGGTTGCCGTTGGTATCCGGTTTTGCACATGTGGTCCATTGTCATGATTTTCTGGCGCAACAGTCCGCATTAGGCCTTATCCCTGAAAACCCTACTTCCTGGACGGGGAAGCAATATCAGGCTTATATCCGGCGGGGATATTCGAAAGGAAAAAACTTTATATCTGTTTCGTACAAAACCCAACATGACCTTCACAGCTTCATCCGTCCTGAATTTATTAGATCAGAAGTAGTATATAACGGCTTGAACCAGTTTTTTGATGCGAAAGATGTTTTAAAATCAAGAATTGAAATCAGCGGCAAGACCGGAATCAACTTTCAAAATGGTTATCTCCTGCACATTGGCGGAAACCAGTTTTACAAAAACCGGACAGGTGTAGTAGAAATTTATGATGCCTGGCGTAACGTAAGCAAAAGTTCTTTACCGCTATTGTTGATTGGAGAATCTCCGGATGAAAAACTGACTGAAAGAATAAATCAATCTAACTTTAAATCAGGCATTTATTGTTTCAACAATATTGAAGACCATTTAATAAATGCAGCTTATTCAGGAGCTTCGACATTTATATTTCCTTCTCTGGCCGAAGGATTTGGATGGCCTATTGCCGAGGCGATGGCCTGCGCTTGCCCGGTAATCACAACCAATGAAGCACCGATGACAGAAGTTGCAGGTGATGCAGCTTTCTTAATCCCGAAGCAGCCAAAAGATAAAACTGATGTTGAGAACTGGGCAGTAAACGCAGCAAAAACAGTTGAAAAAATTATCTCCCTCTCTCCTGCCGAACGAAAAACCATTACTGATAAAGGTATTGAAAATGCAAAACGTTTTAATACAGGACATGCTTTAGATCAGATCGAGAAAATTTATCAAAGCATCATTTAAATCCATACAAACGGATGAAACTACTTCACATTATTGCCAGTATGGACCCCAAACATGGCGGTGTTTCCCAAGCATTAAGAACGATGGTTAAAGGTTTAAATGCTCATCCTGATGTTGAAAATGAAGTTATTAGTTTTGATGATCCCAATGCTTCTTTTATCGATACAAATTCAAATTACATTCATGCGTTGGGCTTGGGCAAGGGTCCCTGGTTTTACAATTCAAACTATGGTTCCTGGCTGATACAAAACCTATCGAGGTTCGATGTGGTTATTTTACATGGCTTGTGGAACTATCAGGGATACGGACTGCTCAAAGCCTTGCGTTTGCTAAAAAGTAACCCTGCTAAAAATCAACCCAACACTCCTTTTAAAACTCAATTTTTTGTAATGCCCCACGGAATGTTGGATCCGTACTTTCAAAAAGCTTCCGGCAGAAAATTAAAGGCTCTGCGCAACTGGCTTTATTGGAAATTGATAGAACGCAAAGTAATCCATCAGGCTTTCGGTTTACTGTTTACCTGTGAGGCAGAACTGCAGCTTGCCCGCAAAACTTTTGCGCCGTACCATCCTTCAAAAGAATTGGTTGTAGGTTTAGGCGTGGACGAACCGCCACCGCGGACCCTCCAGATGCAGGAAGTGTTTTTAAACAAATGTCCCGGTTTAAATCAAAATCCTTACCTTTTATTTATCAGCAGGATTAATGAAAAAAAAGGTGTTGATCTGTTGATAGATGCTTACGCTGATTACCTTGAAGCAGAAAATCTTAAAACTGAAGAAAACAGCAAGAATGCCGATACTGTTTTTATCAGGCAAAAATCAGTTCCTTCAAAATTAGTGGTTGCCGGCCCGGGGTTGGAAACAGCTTACGGACAAAAAATCAAAAGTTCAGCATTAAAGTTGCAACAATCAGAACCAATGGTTTTCTTTCCGGAGATGCTGACCGGTGATGCAAAATGGGGCGCTTTTTATCATTGCAATGCTTTTGTATTACCCAGCCATCAGGAAAATTTTGGTATTGCAGTTGTAGAAGCTTTGGCTTGCGGCAAACCGGTGCTTATTTCTAACCAGGTTAATATTCATACAGAAATTGCTTCTTCAAAAGCTGGCATAATTGCAGATGACACGAAGGCAGGTACTGAAACCCTTTTAAAAAAATGGAACGAGTTATCTCCAGATCAAAAAATAGAAATGGGGAAAAATGCACGGCAGTGTTATGAAAAGTATTATGCCGTCAGTCCGGCAGCTCAAAATTTATTAAAAGCAATTACAACGGGTTAACAACTTCAAAAAATAGCAAGAACAGTTTACTTTGCACAATCATATCAAGCTTATAAGTACCTTCTTGGGTGGTTATAAGCTTTTTTATGACCAGTCCGGTATTTTCAAATAGAATTGTTTCATAATTAAATTAACCTACTTTAGCATTTTATTTGTTAAAAAGTGGGGGTAAACGAAGTAAGATGTTTTTTTAATGCAAACGGAGTTATCAAAGTTTACGATTGGTGATTATACAGCAGGGCCAAAATGGAAGGTTTTAATATGGCATTTTGTTAATTACTTTGTTTTTAATAGTGCTATGCCCTGGCCATACTTTATCAAAAGGGCACTGTTGAGGTTATTTGGCGCAAAAATCGGAAAAGGCTTAATCATTAAAACAAAAGTCCGTATTAAAAATCCCTGGAGATTGATTGTTGGGGAACATTGCTGGATCGGCGAATCAGTTTGGATTGATAATTTGGAAAACGTTTTTATGGGAAACAACGTATGCCTGTCGCAAGGATCAATGTTGTTAACCGGGAACCATGATTATACATTAAGTGATTTTCCTTATAAATTAGGTAAAATTATTTTAGAAGATGGTGTCTGGATAGGTGCAAAGTCAATTGTATGCCCAGGCGTTGTATGCAAATCCCATTCGATTTTAACCGTCAATTCTGTGGCAACTAAAGAATTAAGCCAGTGGGCTATTTATTCAGGTAATCCGGCAATCTATATCCGCGAACGTAAATCTGTGGGTTAATTTATATTTTTTAGATGGCACAGAAAAGAATTTTATTAATCGGAGGAAATTTTTATCCTGAACTTACCGGAATAGGAAAGTATAATGGTGAAATGATGGAGTGGCTAGCCGAGCAAGGAAACGTGTGTACCGTGATAACAACGTATCCGTATTATCCTGACTGGAATATTAAAGAACCTTACTATAAAAAATCATTTTGGTTTAGCAGGGCGTATAAAGCAACAAATTCTATTCCCGTTAATCCTATCAAAATTTATAGGTGCCCGCATTTTGTACCAGCTAATCCTTCGGGTTTGACACGTATTCTGTCTGATGTTTCTTTTTGTCTTTCCTGTACTGTAATGGTGTTTTTAGCACTGTTTAAGAAGAAGTATGATTACGTGATCACCATTTCCCCTCCTTTTTTAACCGGCATTTTAGCTGTAGTTTATAAAAAAGTTAAAGGTGCCAAATTTTTTTACCATGTTCAGGATCTTCAAATTGATGCCGCAGCAGATTTGCAGATGATAAAATCACCTTTATTGGTTAGGCTACTTTTTAGGATTGAAAGATTTATTATGAAACGTGCAGATCTCATCAGCAGTATTTCTGAAGGAATGATAGCCCGGATTATAGAAAAATCAGGCAAAACGAACGTAAGCTTTTTTCCAAATTGGGTTGATCCTGCCGTATTTTATCCATTATCAGAAAACCACCTGTTAAAAGAAGCATTCGGTTTTCAACCTAAAGACAAAATCATATTATACTCTGGCGCGATAGGCGAAAAACAAGGTTTGGAAGCTATCTTGTATGCAGCAGATTCTTTAAAAAATATTAAGGATTTAAAGTTTATCATTTGCGGTTCTGGCCCGTATAAGAAGAAACTGGAAAATTTGAAAGTAACTTTACAAGTCGGCAACGTATTCTTTTTGCCTTTGCAACCGGCAGATAAGTTAAACAGATTTTTAAATATGGCTGATATTCATTTAGTGATACAAAAAACAAATGCAAGTGATTTGGTGATGCCCTCCAAACTTACCCCAATCTTGGCAATTGGAGGAATGGCGGTTATAACGGCTCCGGTAAAATCCAGCTTATTTAAAATAGTAAATGCAAACAACATGGGGATTTTAGCAGAACCGGAAAACCAGGATGCTTTGATAAATGCCATCCGTACTGCCCTTAATCAAACCGATGAAAACATCAAGAAAAATGCCCAGGATTATGCAAGAAAGTACTTATCAATTACTGAAATACTGAAAAAATACACTAAAGATATGCAAGAGGCATGAAAATGTTTGACCAGAGTTTAATTCTATAGTTCTAAACGCTTCTTTTATAACAATTTAATCAGCTTAGAAGTGATACTTAAGCAAGTCTTACTATTATTGACTTAAATAATAAGTATCATTTTTAAAACTTTTATTATATATTTATCATTTCATAAACCTTACAATAAGGTTATTACCCAAATATGGAAAACCGTTACATATTTTTTTTAATAGTTTTACTTTTTCTGGGGGATTTGATAGCGATCAATTGTTCTTTTATGATCGCATACTTCTTGGACAACCAGAATAATGCGCTCACTCAATCTTCCCATTACAACCTTGACCTGTTGATATTTAATGCTACCTGGATTATATCTGCTTTTTTTATGCAGTTATACCATCGGGAAACAGCACAGCGGACAGAATTTATATTTCAAAAAAGCTGGCGGGCAATTGTCTTACATGCACTAACATTCAACGTCGTAATTTTATTAACCAATTACGCTTCTTATTCCAAAAGCTTTCTGATCTATATTTTTGTTTTTGAAGTTTGTGCATTTATAATCAGCAGGTTTGTGATTACTGCATTTGAACAATATCATATTAAAAGGGTCCGGTTTAAGAAAAAAATCGCAATTGTTGGCTACAATGAAACCGGAAAAAGGCTGGCAGATTACTTTTTAAAGAATCAGATGTCGTATAATTTTTCCGGTTTTTTTGATCATACCAAAGAGAGTTACATTGACAAGGCAAACCAGGAAGTAATAAGGCCAATCGATAGTTTAATGGATTATGCAGCAGAAAATGAAGTAGCAGAAGTCTATTCTACATTATTTCCGGAAGATTACCACAACATGAATGACCTGCTATCAGTAGCAGAACAAAATTGTGTCAGGTTTAAATTTATTCCTGATGTTACCAAAATCATCAATTCTGATTATTCGATCGATACTTATTTTGATGAGATACCCGTATTAAGTACCCGCACTGAACCTTTAGAACATATTACCAATCGGATTTTTAAACGTTCTTTCGATATACTTTTTAGTCTTGGCGTCATATTCTTTTTACTTTCCTGGCTGATACCTATTCTTACCATTATCATCAAGCTTCAATCCAAAGGCCCTGTTTTTTTTATGCAGCTTCGTTCAGGCAGGGATAATAAACCATTCTGGTGTTATAAATTTCGTAGTATGACTGTTAATGAGGATACAGAACACATCCAGGCTACAAAAGGAGATTCAAGGGTAACTAAAATTGGGGCTTTTATGCGAAAAACAAGTATAGACGAACTCCCGCAATTTTTTAACGTATTAATGGGTAACATGAGTATCGTTGGGCCGAGGCCGCACATGCTGAAACATACAGAAGAATACAAGGCAATTGTACACCAATACATGGTACGCCAGTTGTTGAAACCCGGAATTACAGGCTGGGCACAAGTGAGCGGTTATCGTGGGGAAACAAAAGACCACAAACAAATGGTAAAACGTGTAGAACATGATATTTGGTACATCGAAAATTGGTCTATTATGCTGGATATAAAAATTATATTTTTAACAATTATCAACACAGCAAAAGGCGAAGAGAATGCCTATTAAAATTTTTAACTTTTAAACAAATTCAACATTACTTAAATACTGTTTTTATACCTAATTTTATTACAGAGAAGTCTATATCTGTTTACAATTGGATTACCCAACATTTATTAAAAGATTTGAAGTAGCATTTTTAATTACAATTATATATGAAAAAGAAAGCCTTGGTTACAGGGATTACCGGTCAGGATGGTGCCTATCTTGCAGAGTTATTGTTATCAAAAGATTATGAAGTACATGGTATTAAACGCAGAAGTTCCTCCTTTAATACAGATCGTATTGATCATTTGTATCAGGATCCGCACGAAGAGAACGTAAGCTTCTTTATGCATTATGGTGATTTATCTGACTCAACCAATTTAATACGGATCATCCAGCAAGTACAACCGGACGAGATTTACAACTTAGGTGCCATGTCGCATGTTAAAGTTAGTTTTGATACACCGGAATATACAGCAAATGCAGATGGGATAGGAACATTAAGGATCCTGGAAGCTGTTCGTTTATTAGGCTTGACTAAAAAAACTAAAGTTTATCAGGCTTCCACTTCCGAGCTTTATGGTTTAGTTCAAGCAGTTCCGCAATCAGAAACTACGCCATTTTATCCGCGTTCACCTTATGCCGTAGCCAAGTTGTATGCCTATTGGATCACCGTAAATTATCGTGAAGCTTATAATATGTTTGCCTGCAACGGTATATTGTTTAATCATGAAAGTCCGTTACGGGGTGAAACGTTCGTAACCCGTAAAATTACCCGTGGTGCATCCAAAATAGCTTTAGGCTTACAGAAAAAATTATACCTGGGTAATTTAGATGCCCGCAGAGACTGGGGACATGCAAAAGATTACGTGGAAGCGATGTGGCTGATCCTGCAACAGGAAGTACCCGAAGATTATGTAATTGCTACCGGCATTACTACACCTGTCCGCGATTTTGTAAAAATGGCTTTTAAGGAAGCTGGAATCGAAGTTGAGTTTAAAGGAGAAGGTGTAAACGAAAGAGGTTTTGTTGTTTCCTGTAGCAACCCGGAGTTTCAGATTGAAATAGGAAAAGAAGTGGTTGCTGTAGATCCTGCATACTTCCGCCCTACCGAAGTTGAATTATTAATTGGTGACCCGACAAAATCCATCACCAAATTAGGTTGGAAAATTAAGTATGATTTACCAATGCTGGTACAGGATATGATGAATTCTGACTTAAAACTTTTCAAAAAAGAAAAAGCATTAAAAGAATTGGGTTACACAATCAAAAACCAATACGAGTAAATAATTGTATATTATAGTTTTACTCTAAACAAAAATAAATTGGAAAAAAGTGCCAAAATATACGTAGCCGGCCACAATGGAATGGTTGGTTCGGCTATCGTAAGAAAACTTGTTGAAAAAGGCTATGAAAACATCATCACCAGAAATTCAAAGGAATTAGACCTGAGAAACCAGCAATTAGTTGCTGATTTTTTTGCAGCGGAACAACCGGAATATGTATTTTTAGCAGCAGCAAAGGTAGGAGGTATCATAGCCAACAATACATACCGGGCAGATTTTATTTACGAGAACTTAGCTATACAAAACAATATTATCCACCAATCTTATCTTACCGGTGTAAAAAAGCTATTGTTTTTGGGTTCCAGTTGTATTTATCCGAAAATGGCACCCCAGCCAATTAAAGAAGAATATCTGCTGACGGGCTTATTGGAAGAAACCAACGAACCTTATGCCATTGCAAAAATAGCGGGTATCAAAATGTGTGATGCTTACCGCGCACAATATGGTTGTAACTTTATATCAGTAATGCCCACCAACCTGTATGGTTATAATGACAACTATCATCCGCAAAACTCCCACGTTTTGCCGGCAATGATCAGACGGTTTCATGAAGCTAAACTAAACCATGCAGAAACGGTTGTAATTTGGGGTACAGGCACGCCAAGAAGGGAATTTTTATTTGCAGATGACTTGGCAGAAGCCTGTTATTACTTAATCAATAATTACAACGAGCCGGAACCAATTAATGCAGGAACAGGCGTTGATATCAGCATTAAAGATCTGGCGCTCCTGGTCAAAAGCATTATTGGTTTTGAAGGTAAAATCGAGTTTGATTTGACTAAGCCTGATGGTGCCCCGCGTAAGTTGATGGATGTTAGCAGGCTGCATGATGCTGGATGGAAACACAGCATCAACATTGATGAAGGGATTAAATTAGCTTACGAAGATTTTTTGTCTAAAGATTCGGACGTAGCGATTAGATAATTTAAGTATCATACTTCTTTTAGCAGGTCTTTTTTATTCGCTAAACTGATCTTCTTTTTTTTAAAATGGATCGGACATAGGTTGCGTCAGCAGGCGTATTTACATTAATTAAAGCACCGGCATCCGGTGCTTTAATTGTTTTTGCGTTTTCCCCGATCAAAATCTTCCGTAAAGAATGATGCTGTTTTTGCAAGCACAATTTTAGTATTTCAAAGCTTTTCGGTTCCCATATTGCAATCAAGGGTTCCGGCAAATGATCATCAGGATTTTCAAAAACAGTTGCTATTTTTGCCGGATTTCTTTCTTCTGCCAGAAACTTCAAAGTTTGTTCATCGATCAAAGGCAGATCACAAGCAACAATCATCCAAGCAGCATCCGGAAACTTTTCAAATGCGGAAAGTATGGCTTCCATTGGTCCGAATGTTGGATATCGATCTATGATACTTTGATACTTTGAATCAATTTCTTCAGCCTGATCTATGCGGCAGGAAATAAATACTTCTTCACAACAACATTTAAGCAAGTCAGCCAGATAATATTGTTGTTGCTTTCCATGCCAGCTCATCTTTGCTTTGCTCTCTCCCATCCGCAAGCTTCTTCCTCCTGCAAGTACCAATCCTTTCAAAGACTGATCCAACTTTACCATTTCAAATTTACCAGTGCCTGGCATAAAACTTCAAAAATTGTCCTTTTATTAAATAATCCGATAATTTCAATTTCCATTTCAGGCGTTTTGAAACTCAAAGTTTGATAATAAATAATTGCAACAGCACCCAATAAAATAGGTGCTAAAAGAAGTATGTAAAGGTTTGAATTAGATATTAACTTCTTCATAATTATTAGAGATAAGATTATGTTCCTATAAATCATTTGCCTATCTGCCGATTAATTTTAAGAAACTTCCGCTAAAAGCAACTGAGGCACTATCAGCAATGGTAAAATTTCTCTTTGTGATAACTGGGTTTTCAATTTCCAAATAATTTTTGCCCTGTACATTTATGGTTGCATTATTGATTTGATTGCTTGAAGAGATTGTAAGCTTTGCATTATCAGATAACTCATCACCTACCGATGCCTGTAAATCATCAATCTGGTTTCCTTTTAAAAATAGCTCTACCCCTTTACTTATTTTTAAAGATAATTTGTTTAAAGTAAAACCAGCTACAGTTGTTGTAACTCTTGAATGGATTATATTTTGACCTGATTTACCAAGATAAGGAACTGTAGTTACCTGATCAAGGGAAGGACAAATAATGGTAATGCTGTTATCATAAGTGCTTACTTGGGTTGATTGCTTGTTGGCCACTTCAATCACCAAAGTTGTTCCTTTACGCGAAATATTGAACCGGTCTTTCCAAACGCCTTTTACCCAGATGACAGACTCGTTCCCTTTTTCAACCTGAATGGAAATAAGGTTGGCGGCGCGGTTGTCAATTTTGTTGAAACCATTAAAAGCGGTTATTTTTTCAAAACCATAAAACCTGCTTTTATAAGTGCCTTTTTTGTATTGTCCCCGCAAAGACAAATCGTAAGTAATCAAAGAGATGATGACGACCAAAATAGCCGTTAAAAATAATTTATTGCTTGTTTTCATGATGCTGTTTTTATGCCTGATAATTTTGTATTTTAAATGCTTCGTACCGTTTTTCAATCTCATCCAAACTAATCTCCAACAGAAAGATATTTTTGAAAAACTCCGGTAATTCTTGCTGTAAAAAGCGTTCTTTCCGGTAACTTTTCACTTTGCTTTTTGCATCGGCACTTACAAAATAACCGATACCGCGTTTGTTAAAAATCACTTCCCGGTTTTGCAGGAAATCATAAGTCCGGGCAACCGTATTTGGGTTTACTTGTAATTCTACTGCTAAATCTCTAACCGACGGTATTTTTTGTTCGGCAACCCATTTATCCAAAATTATATGTTCGCTCACATATGCTGCAATTTGCAGATAAATGGCTTCGTTGTCTCTAAAATCCATAATTAAACTTCCTTTTCTTTTAGCTTGTAATAAGCACTTATCCATAAAACCAGCACCACTAAGCCAAGGACGATTGCACCCGTATAATCTTGTATTGAAGCTTGATGTATCGTCCAATTCTGTTTGCCGTCTGTAAAATTAACCGGACTAAAAATAGTACCTCCGTTAATTGTTTCCTTAATCATCGAACCCATGATCGGTTTATTAATCAATCCAAGAATAAAAGCACCGATAAAAAAAGCAAAGGCTGTTTTGATGAAGTGCATCTTCTCAAAATAAATCGCTCCTAAAAAAGTAATCGAATGCAAAAATGTGTAGATGATGAAAGCGTAATATGGATGAGGCCTGAAATCATTTGTAAATAGATTTATGACTGAATTGTCTTGCTGTGGTGTACTTGGATGCCCAAGTTGAACAACTATTGTTGCGATGAGATAAAACAGCGCGACATATAAAACCTGGAAAATAACGAAGGAATATAACCAACCGACAAAGTATTTCTCAAAACTTGAAGCTGGTAAAGTAAGTGCCGGAATGGCTTTCTTTTTATCACCTAAATCTGTAAAAATCATACTGGTAAAAATGCAGCCGGCGATCAGTAAAAAAGCAATAAAAAATCCAAATTGAACAGATTGTGGTAGGTGACCATCGTCTTGATAAGAAACAAAGGCCATAAACAAAAGTAATATGCCAGCCAGAACCGCTGTGGACATGAAGTAAGTACGGTAGTTTTCGACGGTATGCTTTTTAAAAAGCATGGAAAACCTTTTCAAGTTAAAAGTTTGGTTCATGATTGCTTATTTTAGGATTTCGGTAATGGTTTGGTCATTGTTGATGATGGCGTTGAAAAGCAGTTCCATATCTACTTTACTGTAGCCGCCATTGGTGTTTTTGGTGATGGTGTTCATCCCGCGGATGCTTTCTTCAGCATATAAAACTTGGGCACCAACGGTTGAAGTTGTGCTGAAAGTCAATCTTTCCGAAATTTCGTCCAAGCTTCTGTTCAGCACAATTTTTTGTTGATGGACAACCAGCAAAGTATCTATCAAATTATCCAAATCACGGACCTGATGGGTAGAAATAATAATGCAGCGGTTTTCTGTTAAAGCGGAAGCAATGATTTTTCGGAACTGAGTTTTTGATGGAATATCCAAACCATTAGTCGGTTCGTCCATAATCAGTAAGGATGTATTGGTGGAAAGCCCGAAAGCGATCATCACCTTTTTTTGCTGGCCGAAAGAAAGTTTATTTAACAAACTATCATTCGGAACATCAAATTCTGTCAACATTTTACTGAATTGCATTTCATCAAAAGCCGGATAAAAATGTGCCGTGCTTTTTACAAACTGCTTAGCCGTAAGCGATGGCATGTACACTTCCTCCGGTATAAAAAACAGGTCCTGCAAAAATGCCGGCAAGCGTTTGGCCGCATTATAACCGTTGACTTCGCAAGTTCCCTGTTGCGGAAAAACTAGTCCGGCAATATTTTTTAATAAAGTTGATTTACCTGCACCGTTTTTCCCCAGCAAACCGTAAATGTGCCCTTCCTGCATCGTTAGGTTCAGGTCCTGGAACAAGATTTTTTTCTTACCGTAGCCAAAAGTTAAGTTTGAAATGTTTATCATATTTAATAGTTTAGTGTATTAGTTATATAGTACACTACAAATGTAAACATGATTTTAATTAAAACAAGGATTTTTTAAAAAATATTTTTTTGAATGGTAAAAGCAGTATCGTTCCCTTGTCTTTTTTAGAAAGAGCCTGAACCTTTTTCTGATGTTATTTTAAAAGCTGTATAAATTTATATCAGAAATTTACAGTACTTCTTTTAGCCATATAAAATTGGTGTTTGTATTTTATGCGGATGCAAAAAGCATAGAAAGATTATGTTTTTTAGGTGCTAAAAGAAGCAGTTCGCTTTCAAAATAATAATATAAAATATCCTTGTTTTTCCGGAGAATCAAATAAGATGTTCCTCTTGATAAGTTATCAACACATAGACAATTACATTCTACAGATGTAGCTGTTACAGATGTCGGAAGGATGCAGAAAGAGTGGGGCTAATTAAATATTATGCGTATAAGTACGCATGTTTTAAAGTGTAAATGCGCTTTACATGGTTTTAAATTGTCTGTTACTTTGGATACAAAATAAAATTACAATTACTACAATTTGTATAAGTAAATTAAGATATTACGAACAGAAATAATTAACCAATTAAATTAATCACTTAAAACCAAACACCATGTTATCAATCAAACCGCTTTGCTGTATGCTGGTTACAACCCTATTTACCCAACTGTTGATTGCCCAAAACAGTAGCAGACAAGTTCCTATTCAAAAACCTGTTGTTATAACCAGAGAAGGAGGGAATTTTATACCTATAAAAGAGGCTGCTTTATATACCCACCAATTTCAACATGATTATCCTAATAAAAATTTTCCTTATGCTGAAAAATTTAACAAAGCCCTTATTATAAGATTGTTACAACAACAAGGCGCAACCAATCTGAGAATTTATCTTGGCGAAGATGTTAGAAGTAAAAAGATTAAAATGGTTTTGGTTGCCGTTGATGATAAAGGTATCGACATTACAAAAAGGGTGCCTATGCAAGATGGAAAACTAAAACTCAGGAAAATTTCATATATCAAAGCCAATAATTACTATTTTGAGGATGACGGTTTGGCTTTAGAAAACGGGCAGCAATGTCTTTCAATGTGTAATGTCAATAGTAGTCCGCTTTACCAAGCACAGTAAGACTATGATGAACGCTTTTTTTATTTTTTTGTTAAGCCAATCCATATTAATACCAATTTTAATTGGTTTGATACATATTAAAAGAATGGGTAAAATTTATTACCCATTCTTTGCATTATTAGTAATAGGTTTTATAAATGAGTTAATCAGTTTTATCTTCATTCACGGGTTCCAATTAGAAAATTCTGTTACAAGTAATATTTATAGTTTGATAGAATGCTGCTTAATTTTATACCAACTATATATATGGCAAAATTCAAAAAAAGGTTATTGGTTGTTTGTTATTTTAGCAAGTGCTTGTGTTGTAGTATGGGTAATTGAAAATTTGTTGTTTTTTAAAATCACCACATTTTATAGTCCTTATTTCATGATATTATATTCTTTTGTTATTGTATTGCTCAGTATCAATCAAATTAATAAAATTATAACGCATTCAAAATTACCTTTGTTAAAAAACCCTCAAATTATTTTATGTGTAGCTTTTGTTACTTATTTTATATAACAAATCATATACAGGGCTTCAGTATTTATTTCGGATAAATCAATATTACACTCGAGACTTATCATTGGCTTTGCATATATCAATTTCACCATTAATATATTATTTGCAATTGCTGTATTTTTTATAACCAGCAAAAACAAAGATAAGTACGATGAATATTTCAGGAACCGTTAAAGGAAAAAATTAATATAAAAGAGGTTAACCATGGAACCTGAATGACAGATAAATTATTTTACACCGTAATCATCACCTCATTGCTGATTGCTGTCATCATTATATTTTTTGTTGTATCTGTCGTCCGGTACCACCGGCGGTACATCCGTTTGCAAAAAGAAAGGATAGAAGCAGAAATTTTGATGCAGGAACAGGAACGGAAACGCGTAGCCAATGACTTGCACGATAGTTTGGGCCCACTTTTGTCAACCGTAAAACTATACTTGCATAGTATTGCGGTAAGCAATCAACAAGACAAAGAACTACTTGGAAAAGCTTCTAATTATATTGATGAAACGATCACAAGTTTGCGCGAAATTTCATACAATCTTTTGCCCAGCGGTTTAAGTAGAAAAGGTCTTGCAGAAACATTGAAAGAATACATCCACCGTATTACCAGCCGGAATGTTTTAAAAATTGATTTTACTGCGGATGAAAACTTGAACATCAACCCAAAGATCGAAATTCATTTGTTCCGTATCCTGCATGAAATTATCCACAATACAATCAAACATGCCAAAGCACAAACTTTACACTTATTAATAACCAGCAAGCCGGACGGATTGGTGATCCTGACAGAAGATGACGGGCTTGGGTTTGATGTGGAAGATACCAGGGATTCATCATCCGGTTTGGGTTTAAAAAGTATGGAGAGCCGCTGCGAGTTGATTGGTGCTTCCCTGCAAATTATTTCTGAAAAAGGAAAAGGATGTAAAATAATTATAAAAACCCCTCATTCCTAAAGTAGAATATTAGGTTATAAAGTTTAGCTTGCTTTGGTGATGCTTCTTTTATCCTATAAAAATCATCATGCTTTCTGACTTTTTTTCAGCAAACAAAATTACATGCTAAAAGAAGTATTTGCTTTCAAAAATATAATTATAAATAGCTTGTATTTACCTTTAAAAAAATTAACTTAGAACATATTTACTTCATGGCTTCTTGATTTTTAAATTTAAGCCTCATGTTTTACAATATCAATATTGTCATTGCCGACGATCATGAAATTTTCCTGGACGGCCTGTCGCTCATGCTATCCAGGCAGGAAGGTTTTAACGTGCTTGGAAGGGCATCAAACGGCAAACAACTGATCGAGCTGGTAAACAAGGAAAAACCGGATGTGGTGCTGACGGACATCAGGATGCCGATAACAGATGGCATAGAAAGCACCAAACAGCTATTGGCAGATCGTCCGGGTTTAAAAGTAATTGCTTTATCGATGTTTGATGAAGAAAACCTGATCATCGAGATGCTGGAGGCAGGGGCCAAAGGATATTTGCTCAAAAATGCGCACAAGGATGAGATTGTTGAGGCCGTAGTAAGCGTTTACCAAAACAAAAATTATTATTGCGCCCATACTTCTGCACAACTGGCATCCATGATTGTGCGGAGTAAATTTAATCCGTACAAGCAAAAGCCGCCCATTACATTTAATGACCGTGAGAAAGAGATCATCAAACTGATCTGCCAGCAGCAGACCACACAACAAATAGCCGACAAAATTTATTTAAGCAAGCGGACGGTAGAAGGTTACCGCATTAAAATATTGGAAAAAATCAATGCTAAAAATATTGTCGGCGTGGTTATTTTTGCCCTTAAAAACAACATTCTTAAAGAAGAAGATGTTCTTTAAGAATGTTGTTTAATTCGTCATTTACCCAATACTTCTTTTATCCTATAAAAATCAGCTGCTATTTCTTCTTAGGCAACCGGGCGTTTAAATCAGCAATGGTTACACTCATCATCCGCCCGATCGGTTGTTTGCCGCGATAGGTAATGATTTTGAGTTGGGCAGCTTCTTTGGGAACAAGCAGCGGCTGTGTGTATTTGGGATAAAACCTATCCGGGAAGGAATTATCAAAGCTGTAATAAATATCCAGGTCTTTAATTTCTGTGGATAAGGCAATATTTAAAGTGCTGTCTTTGCGGGAAACGTTGATAATCGGATCATAAACACTGGGCGCGTAGTTCGTTTCCGCTGCTTCCAATCTTGGAAATTGCGCTTCTACCCTTCCCGAAAAATTATCCCAGTTCTTTTTTTCTTTTGGCGACCAAAGTGTTTCTGCAATAGCAAAAGCGCGCGGCCAGGTCATGTATTCGGCTTTGCGCATGTTGTAAACCTGCTCCGTCCACAAATTTGCCTGGCCGCCTTTAATCAGCTTGGCATCCACGCTGTCTGGGACCGGCTCAAACTCATACGCCTTTTGCAGGCGTAGTGTCGAATATACTTTTGATTCGATGGCCGGATCGCCCTGCATATAATCTAAGTAAGCAAAAGTAGTCGGGCTCATCACCACACCGTGGCCCATTTTAGCAGCTTCTATCCCGCCTTTCATTCCTTGCCAGCTCATCACCACAGCATTCGGTGCTAAGCCGCCTTGCAGGATCTCGTCCCAACCCAAAAACTTTTTCCCTTTGGATTCTACGATTTTTTCTACCCGTTTCTCAAAGTAGCTTTGCACTTCTTCCATGTTTTTGAGCCCTTCTTTTTGCATCAGTGCTTTTACAGAATCACTTTTCGCCCAGAAGTTTTTCGGGCATTCATCACCACCCAAATGGATATATTCAAAAGGAAAAAGCTGAGCCACTTGCGTAATTACTTTATCCATAAACGCATAAACCTTTTCGTTTGCAGGGCACAAAGTATTATCAACCAAAGCTATAGGTGGCTGTCCGTGCGACCAGTCCATGATCTCTTCGCCGGAACGTACCTGGTATTTATCTGCTCCGGGCGTACAAGACAGTTCGGGATAAGCAACAACGGCTGCCAGGCTATGGCCGGGAACATCAATTTCGGGCAAAATATTTACAAAACGTTCCTTAGCGTATTGTACCAATTCCCTGATGTCGTCCTGCGTGTAAAAACCGCCGTAAGTGCGTGGTTCATCAGCCGGCGGCGGTGCAAAAGTCCCGAAATAACCAACTCTTTTTGCGCTGAAAGCACCAACTTCTGTCAGCCTTGGCAAACCTTTAATTTCGATCCGCCAGCCTTCATCATCGGTTAAATGCAAGTGCAGCAAGTTGTATTTGTACCGGACCATGGCATCAATGTACTGCTTCACTTCCTGCTTGGTAAAAAAATGACGGGAAACATCAAACATCAACCCGCGCCAGCCAAACCTTGGGTAATCCGTAATTTTCACACAAGGGACTGTCCATTTTACATTTTTAACCGCAGTTTTGCTTTCAATTTCTTTGGGCAACAATTGCATCAGCGTTTGCACACCATAAAATAAACCGGCAGCTTGGTTGGCTTTGATCACGATATTTTTTGTGTTGACGGCCAGCTCATAACCTTCTTTCCCGATCACCGGGTTTTCGGTTTTGTTGAGCACCAATTTTATGGCAGCAAAAGAAGCATTGCTTTTGATGAAAACTGTTTTGCCGGTTGCAGTTGAAATTTTATTTTTAAGATAATTGGTAACGGGCAGCATTGCGGCCGAAGGACTGGCATCAACCGTAACAACTGCCGGAAGCAAAAACCCGCCCGGATTTTTTACCATGCTGACCGGTTCCGGGATTAGGGCAATCGGCTTAACGCTGCTTTGGCTGAATACGGATAAAGAAAACAGGCAGCAACAGAACAATACGGGAAGTTTTAACATAACAAATTTTTATTAAAATAAGATATAATTGGCTTGGTTTTGAAAAACGAATGCGCACAATAAAGCAGCCTGATAAATTACCAGGCGACCGGCAATTTATAAAAAAAGCATCAAAACCGGATCAAAGAAAATTATTTTTTAAAGGTGCCGGATTGCTTTTAAGAAATAAGGTTTTTAAAATCTAATTGATACGGATGAAAAGTCATCCACACGTTGATGCTTCTTTTATCAGGTAAAATCAGGCACGCAACGGATAAAAAATTGTTATAAAATAACATCGATAAAAGAAGCATCTTTGTTCAATTATGGTAAGAACCAATAGATTACTGATGGCTTTGGCCATGTTTGCCTGTGTCCAAACAGCTTCGGCTCAAAGCAAAAGCATTTATAAAAAAGGCTGGACCGACTTCAATAAAAATGGTGTAAAAGATGTGTTTGAAGATCCGGCAGAACCGGTTGACAAACGCATTGCCGATCTGCTCAGCAAAATGACTTTGGAAGAAAAAACCTGTCAGTTGGCTACCCTTTACGGTTATAAACGGGTTTTGAAAGAAGAAATGCCCACGCCTTCCTGGAAAAACGAAATCTGGAAAGATGGGATTGCCAACATTGACGAGGAGTTGAACAACTTGGTTTCTTTGACGGACGATGCGCCAACGCAATACAGTTATCCGTTCAGCAAACATGCTTCGGCTATCAACACGATCCAAAAATGGTTTTTAGAGCAAACGCGCATGGGCATTCCGGTTGATTTTACAAATGAAGGGATCCATGGCCTAAACCACGACCGGGCCACTTCACTGCCGGCGCCGATTGCCATTGGTAGCACCTGGGACAAAAATTTGGTTCGCCGCGCCGGACAAACGGTGGGCATGGAAGCAAAAGCGTTGGGTTATACCAATATTTATGCGCCGATTTTGGATCCGGCGCGCGACCAGCGTTGGGGAAGAGTGGTTGAATGTTACGGCGAAGATCCATTCCTGATCGGCGAGCTGGGCACACAAATGGTTTTGGGCATCCAGGAAAAAGGTGTTGCTTCCACCCTAAAACATTACGCCGTTTACAGTGTGCCGAAAGGTGGCCGCGATGGCAATGCCCGAACCGATCCGCATGTGGCACCGCGCGAAATGTACCAGATTTACCTTTATCCGTTTAAAACAGTGATCCAAAAAGCGCACCCAATGGGCGTGATGAGCAGTTATAACGACTGGGACGGCGTTCCGATAACCGGCAGTTATTTCTTTCTGACCGAATTGCTCCGGCAGAAATTTGGCTTTGATGGTTATGTCGTTTCTGATAGCGAGGCAGTTGAGTTTCTGTACAGCAAGCATCATGTGGCTGCGGATTATAAAGGAGCGGTAAAACAAGCTATCGAAGCAGGTTTAAACGTGCGCACGAATTTCACCATGCCGCAAACGTACATTTTACCTTTGCGGGAACTGGTGAAGGAAGGCAGCGTGAGCATGAAAACGCTGGATTCACGCGTGTCCGATGTGTTGCGTGTGAAGTTTCGGCTGGGTTTGTTTGATCATCCTTATGTAGAAAATCCTGCTGCGGCCGATCGGATTGTGCACAGCCAGGCATCGGCAGCAATGGCTTTGCAACTGAACCGTGAAGCCATGGTTTTGCTGAAAAACGAGAACAACCTGCTTCCACTCAATAAAAACAAGGTAAAAAGAGTATTGGTTACCGGTCCACTGGCAGCCGAAACCAATTATGCCACCAGCCGATACGGCCCGTCGCATAATCCTGTCATCAGCGTGCTGAAAGGAATCCAGGATTATATGGGCAATGATGGTCTGGTGATTTCTACCAAAGGTTGCGAGGTAGTTGATGCTACCTGGCCCGAAAGCGAAATTATAGAAACGCCGCTTACCATGCAGGAACAGGCCGAAATCAACAATACTTTGGAGCGGGCCAAAGAGGTGGATGTGATTGTTGCCGTGGTGGGCGAAGACGTAAAACGCGTGGGCGAAAGCCTTTCCAGGACTGGGTTGAACTTGCCGGGCAGACAATTAAAGCTGATCCAGGCTTTGCAAGCCACCGGAAAACCTGTAGTAATGGTGATGATCAACGGGCAGCCTTTAACCATTAACTGGGAAAATAAATACGTCCCGGCCATTCTTGAAGCCTGGTTTCCGGGGCCGGAATCAGGAAAAGTGATTGCGGAAACTTTGTTCGGCGAAAACAATCCCGGAGGAAAACTTTCGATCACTTTCCCCAAAACCACTGGTCAGATCGAACTCAACTTTCCGTTTAAACCAGGTTCGCAGGCCAATCAGCCTACCAGCGGACCGAACGGCTACGGAAAAACCAGTGTAAACGGAGCATTGTATCCTTTCGGTTATGGTTTAAGTTATACAACTTTTACTTATAGTAATTTGATCGTCAGCCCGTTATCGGCACAAAACCAAGCTGACATTACCGTTTCGGTTGACGTTACCAATACCGGAAAAGTAAAAGGCGATGATGTAGTGGAACTGTATTTGAAGCAAGAAGTGAGCAGCGTAACCACGTATGAATCTGTGTTGAGAGGATTTGAACGCGTGCCATTGCAGCCCGGCGAAAAGAAAACAGTCCGGTTTACGCTGCACCCGGATGATCTGGCGATTTTGGACAAGAACATGAACTGGACCGTCGAACCCGGGAAGTTCCGGGTGATGATCGGCAGTTCCTCGGAAGACATCAAACTAAAAGCTGAATTGGAAATCAAAGAGTAACCGTTTTGAGCCTGTTTAAATTTATACAAGACCCTTCGATATGCCCATGATTCTTACCAATGCTTCTTTTACCCTATAAAAGTTGGTGCCTGCATCAATTTAAACAAACCAAAATTAAATGCCTGCCATTTTTTAGGTGATAAAAGAAGCATGGAAATTTTATTAAGCAAATTTTAAACAGGCTCTTATTCCTGATCAGGAAATTTTTTATAGTGTAGAAACTGTACCTTTGCACCATTATTTTTAAGGAAAAATCAGCTGTTTCAAACCGAAAGAATATCAGAACAAATACTATGAAAAAAATTGTTGACTACAGAAAATTGCTGGGTGTAAATACGGATGTGGAATTGCAGGAACTGAAAACGGTTTACAGAAGTTTGATGAAAACCTGGCATCCCGACAAGTTTTTGGAGAGCCATGAAGATAAGCTCGCGGCAGAAGAAAAGAGTAAAACAATTATCGAAGCCTATCATTTTTTGGTCAGCATTGCGCCTGAAACCCGCAACCAAACCCTTGCAGATTATACCTTGAGCACGAATTCCGGTTTGTTGGATTACGAATATAAATCCCAGGTGCTTACCGTTATTTTTTCGGATGGCAATGCTTACGAATATTTTGATGTGCCCAAAGCAGTTTACATCAAGCTAGTTAATGCAGATTCGCCCGGCAGGTTTGCCCGCAGGCATATTTTCAACACTTATGTTTACAGAAGCACGAGCAAACTGGTTGCTTCTGCTTAATCCGGATTTATCAAATTGTAATTACGGAATTTGTAAAACACAATCAGGCTTTGCTTTAACCACCACACGGTTTTTCCAGGTGTAATTGTCATAAGCCACATGCTGCTGTTCTTTTCCTGGTCAAACCAAATTTTAGGGTGATAAAAGAAGTTGCAACATATGCCGGTTTTATTACCATTATGCATCATGATAAGCTGTCCACCTATTTTTTAAATTGAAAAAAGGAAGCTTTGCGGAGCGCAAAAGAAAACATACTTTCGGGAAAAGCCATCGCCCATGCCAGCAGCCTTTTATTCTCCCACCGCATCTGCCAGGCAGCAGCTTAAAGCTATTGCCGGCGGCTCTATCGGTAATTTGGTCGAATGGTACGACTGGTATGTGTATTTGGTTTTCTCTTTATATTTTGCCGGGACTTTCTTTCCGAAAGATAGCCAGACTGCCCAATTATTAAACACGACGGGGATTTTTGCCATCGGTTTTTTAATGCGGCCCGTTGGCGGCTGGTTGATGGGAACGTATGCCGACCGGAAAGGGCGCAAAGCTGCCCTGACTTTATCGGTATTGCTGATGAGTTGCGGCTCGCTGATGATTACGATAGTCCCTGGTTATGCACATATTGGCATTGCAGCACCACTGATTCTGGTTTTGGCACGGATGATACAAGGCCTGAGTATCGGGGGCGAATATGGCACGGCAGCCACTTACCTAAGCGAAATAGCACCACCAAACCGTCGGGGTTTTTATTCGAGTTTTCAATATGTAACTTCTATTTTAGGGCAAGTGATTGCTTTGGGCATTTTACTGCTGCTGCAACGCTACTTTCTAACGCCGCAGGAACTGGGCAACTGGGGCTGGCGTATTCCTTTCGCTTTAGGTGCCGTGCTTTCTTTATCGGCTATTTATTTGCGCCGGAGTTTGACGGAAACCAACCCTTTTACAACTGAAACTGCAACTTTGCAGCAGCGTGGTTCCTTCAAAGAACTGCTGCATTATAAGCGCGAACTGGGCACCATTATTGGTTTTACCATCGGCTTAACGGTTTCGTTTTACACCTTTACAACGTATATCCAAAAGTTTCTGGTCAATACGGCCGGGTTTTCCAAAAATGATTCTACGCTGATCACCCTGCTTGCACTTTTGGTATTTATGATTGCCCAGCCACTTGCCGGTTTGCTAGGCGATGTGATTGGCCGGAAACGGCTCATGGTTATTTATGGTGTGCTGGCAGTGCTGACGACAATCCCGATCATGACTTTGCTGGGCACAACGCATCAAATGTGGCAGGCCGCGTTGCTGATGATTATTCTGCTGCTGATTTTGAGTTTGAGCACTTCCATTTCCGCCATCATCAAAGCCGAACTTTTCCCGGTGCATATCCGGTCGTTGGGCGTGAGCTTTCCCTATGCTTTGGCCGTTGCGCTGTTTGGCGGTACGGCCGAATACATCGCTTTACTATTTAAAAACAGCAACCATGCCAACTACTTCTACTGGTATTTAACCGCTTGCATCCTGGTCTCCTTAATCGTCAGTATCCAAATGGCTGATCCGGAAAAGCATTCCAAAATGGAAGGTTAAAAGAAACAAGGTTAATTTTTAAGTGATAAAAGAAGCATGGCCAAAGCCAACCCTATTCGCCCGGACGATAAGTTTTTGCTGCATGTTTCAGTACATCTTCCCTATAAAACAGCACGTCTTTAAATTTTCCGTCTAAGTACATTTGCGCCTGATCGGTAAAATTTTTTGAGTTTGGGCCGAAGGATTGCCCGCCGGTAATGATAGTTTTAGCTTTGATTTTCGGACCGAACTCCACGGCTGCAATAAAACTGTTTCCGGAGTAACCGTAACGCTTTTTAGTGTTCACCGTGCGGCTGACAAACGATGGCAACTGGCCAAAAGTCGAAGCCACCTGCGCAACAGGAAGGCTTGGTTTTTCATCATCAAATACACCATCTGCCGGGCGTTGGTAGCGGTTAATTTCTCCCCATTCCACTTTCCAGGAACCAAAGCGGCTTTGCAAACTTTTCAATGCTTCCGATAAGTAAACCAATTGCTGTACCGGACCGATACTTTTAAGCAACGCATTTATGCGTTCGGTTTGATAAGTGGCTTCTTCGGAGGATTTTGCTTTTGGTAAGGCCAGCATCATTTTTGTCCCCCATTCCACTGCCAAAGTAGTTGCTACCGAATGAATGGCCGATCTCCTGTCCCAGTCTTTCAGGATTTGTACCGGTTCGGCCAATTGCTGCTTTAAAGAATCAGGAACCTGTGTGTAAGCCCTAAAAAGCGGAGGTAACAGTACATCAAAAGCCGTTAAGTAATGATCATAGCCTTTAGCAATCAATTCATCCAAAGTCAGCTTATTGCTATTGCCAAGGAGCCTGACCGCATTGATACCGCGGTAATTTTCGCCATCCGGGGCCATGTATGCCGGATAGTTATTTTTATCCGGACTGCTTTTGCCGGAGGAAGTAAAAGGTGTAGAATTACAATTTTGGATCCAGCCTGTTTCCGGGTTGATTACCTGCACAATTTCATTCAAAGGATGAACGCCGTTCCATTCTGTTGCCTTTGTTGTTCCATCCACCGGCTGCGTCCAGTCTAATTTCGGGTTCCGTTTCGGCACAAAGTTTCCGTACCAAAAAGCAATGTTCCCCTGGTCATCCGCATAAACAGTGTTATTGGTAGCGTTGAAAAGCAGGTCCATTGCTTTTTTATATTCCGCAAAAGTATTGGCTTTGGTAATCAGCCAGGATTCAAGCAGCGCGTTGTAAGAACGGTTGTTTGCCTTCAAACTTAGCCATTTGCCATTCCTGCTGCCCAAAACCGGCCCATGCTGTGTGTAATAACCCGTAATGGTTTTGGGTGTGAGCTTGTCCCCTTCTTTTACCTTCAAAACCAATTGCCGGGCGACAACCGGTTTTTGCTGCCCATCGTATTCATAATACCATTGGTTGCCTTTTTTACTTACCTTTTCTTCGTACAGGTCAGCCACATCGGCATAACTGGAAGTGTGCATCCAGCCGCTGTGCGGGTTAAACCCCTGGTAAATAAAAAACTGTCCCCAGGTAACTGCGCCATAAGCATTTAAACCTTCTTCGCTCACGATCTGCACTTCGCCCCTAAAATAAAACGGCACATGCGGATTGATGTACAACAAGGCATGGCCGGAAGCGGATTTTGCAGGTGCAATGGCAAAACCGTTGGAACCAATCTCTCTTTCATTCAACCCATCTTCAATATTTCCTTTTTTAATTTCTTTGACTGAACCCAGTTTCTCCGGGCCGCTGATATAAAAACCCCTGGTTTCATTGAGGCTGATGCCGCCCGTAATCGTTGCCGCAACGCTGCCATCGGTAAACATCAGGGCATACCAAGGCTGATAATGATGAAAAACCAGCGGCTTAAACCCGGGGTGTTTGTACAGGTAGTAATTCATGCCATCCGCAAAAGCATCCATCAATTTTTTAAATCCGGGTGCGCTGTTTTGGTAGTCTCTAATGGCATCAGCACTATCGGCAATCAGTTGTAACTGCACATCAGTATATAAAATACCTTCGCCGTCCGCCTCCGACTGCCGGCCCAACTGGTACAAATAATTGTGTTCGATGCCTTTCAAATTCTCTTCGCATTGCGCGTACATCAAGCCAAAAACAGTATCTGCATCCGTTTTGCCATAAATATGCGGAACGCCCCAGTTGTCTCGAATGATGGTTACCCTTTTTGCTTCGGCCTCAAACCTGATGATCTCCTTGGGCGTAAATTTTTGTGCAATAGAAAACAAAGGCAGCAATAATAAAAAGATAAAGAATTGTTTTTTCATAGATGATAAATATAGTTAGTGCCTGTTTAACTTTCTGTCATAAAATCTGCTATGCTTCTTTTATGCCTATAAATCCTGTGTTTGTATCTGATGAAGGAGTAGCAACAATTTCCTTCGCTACTTCCAAACCAGAAACCAGTGCCGCTTCTACCGTTCCCAATTGTTCGCCTTCAAACAAAGCTTCCCCGGCAAAATAAACAGTTTGGGCAACTGGTGTTTTTAAGATTTCTCTTGCATTTTTAGTTTGTACCGTTGCATAACTGTAAGAACCACGCGTAAAAGGGTCGGCCGTCCAATTGTAAACTTTGTCAGCCACCAATTTTTGTCCGATAAAAGAAGTATCAACTTTGAAAATAGCAGCAAGGGAATTAATTGCTTCCTGTAAAAGTTCATCATCACTTAATTGTTGGATTTTATCTTTTGGGTTTCCTCCCAGCCATCCTGTTAAAACGTTATTATCTTGCAGGTTTTGCGTCCACCAGGTTGGTATTTTTTCTTGGGAGAACAAGAATTGCAAATTTTCCAATCCTTGTTGTTCCCAAAAAGGCTCTATAAATTCCATCAGGATTTTGATGATCGCGCCAAAACCCATTTCTAAAGCTGCTTTTCTTTGTTGAGGAAGATCAGGTTTGAAAGTTATTGCTCCGGTTTCGTTTTCAGTTAAAGACAATACACCTAAAGGAACAGTCAGCACCAATTTTTTGCCGGTAAAAGAAGCATGGCCCGCAGTAATAACTTCAACAAAATCAGCTTTCCAATTAATCTGTTTAACTATTGAATTTAAAATAATTTCGCTTCCTGTAGTTTTAATTTGATCTGCCAGGAAATCCATTAACTTAATATAACCGCCCGGAATTCGATATTGGGTTTCTTCCAGATGATCGTTCAGCCATTCGTCCCGTAAGGAAAATAAGCTAACACGCTTTGGATCGGCAGTATCATAACCGGCAGCAAACTGGATAACGGATTTGCGCAGTCCGGTATATTTTTCTTCGTGAAAATGTTGTTGTAAAAACTCGTTGAGCGGCTGGTCTTCCTGCACTTCCTTTAAAGCTTTTTCAAAATCACCCCAATGCTCCATAAAAAATCCTGAAGGAACAATTTCTCCGTTTTTTACCTGGAAATTATCGCCAGAAACCGCTTCGTATTTTATGCCTGCTTCTTTTAAAAGCTTTAAAGTGAGCGGTAATTCTCCGTGAATAAACTCGGCACCTAATTCAATTGGTGTTGTAAAATCATCTCCTGAAAAAGTATAGCAGCGGCCACCGATGCGGTTTCTGGCTTCTACTAAAATTACTTTTTTGCCTGCTTTTGTGAGTTCATAAGCAGTTATTAATCCTGCGGCTCCGGCACCGATGATGATTGTATCAGTTTGGTTCATGAAATAACAAACTGAAAATCGTTCTTAATGTGTTGCTGTCATTTCGACCAACGGGAGAAATCTTCTTTCAACTATTTGTTCTTAACGTTCTTTTGTCTTGATACAAAAGAACCAAAAGATCAAGAATGCCGGATCGCTCCGCGCGTCCGTTCAGGCCTTTGCCCGCCTGGGCGATGACCTTGCAAGTAGTAAACAGCCGCAGCCAGATCGAAGCGGTTGGTATACGCCCTGGTGCGGGAAGGCCCGACAAAACGCCCGGAGGGATCGGGTTTGTCTTGACTTTTTGGTTCTTTTTGGTCAAGCAAAAAGAACGTTAAATACAAGCAAACGCAGGGTTGCTTAAATAATATTTAACGGGACTTCGCCCTTCTGTTTTTACGTTCTTTTGTCTTGATATAAAAGAACCAAAAGATCAAGAATGCCGGATCGCCTCCGGGCGGCATTCATCCCCACGCGCCTGGGCGATGACCTTGCAAGTTTGTCGTGCTGCTTGTCCTTTTTATTTTTTGGTTGTTGGTTTTGTAATCATGTGATGCTTCTTTTAGCAGATTAAATTTTGGTAAATTAGTATGGGTGCAAAATGCAAGGAAGTGGAACAAATTTTAAAAACTTGCGAAAATACACCTCTGTAGGTTTGTATATTGAGTTTTGTAAGGCATATATTTGAGAGTTAGTGGCAAGTTTAAAACGACACCGCAAATATGACCGAATTGCAAGTTAAAATAGAGACATTACAAAATTTACTTATTGCTATTGCGACAGGTGGAAGTGGAGACGAGGATGAATATAAAAATTTAAGGACTGAATTAATTAACAATGCTGAAATCAAAAATTATCTTCCTGACTTTCTGCAAACAAATAGAACAACAGGACAGTTTTGGCAATTCATAAAATTTAAGTTTCCAAGTTACGCTGAAAGAAGAAACTATTTGTGGGCTGAATTCTCAAATGTGCTTAACTATGTCGAGACAAAACAAAAAGGAATTATTGACCAAAGTACCACGAAAACAATTGAAAAGTTTAATCAAGAATACATAAACTCACAGTGGTTAAAAGCATTAGAAAGAAAAGCTGACGACCCAGAAGGTGCAATAACAGCAGCAAGAACTTTAATTGAAACAACTTGTAAATTTATTCTTGATAGTTTGAATGTTGATTATAAAGACGACTTGGAGTTGCCAAAACTTTATAAATTGACAGCAGAAAATTTAAATCTTGCTCCTGACCAACATACAGAGCAAATTTTTAAACAGATTTTAGGAGGTTGTCAGACAGTAGTTGAAGGACTTGGAGCATTAAGAAATAAATTAAGCGACTCTCACGGCAAGAAAATTTCACAAATAAAACCAACTTCTCGACACGCTGAACTTGCCGTAAATTTAGCAGGAACAATGACAACGTTTTTACTTGAAACTTATGAGTTTAGAATGCAGCAAATATAGAAAGCCAGCCACTAACATGCGTTTGTCAAAAAAGCGGGTGCAGTGCTCAATTGAGGCTCCGTACTTCGTACCAAGTTCAGTGCTGGCAGACAGTTTTGTGCTTCGAAATCCGCTTCTTCGCCAAGTGCCATAACGTTGATTACCGTAACCAAAATTCACAAAGGTCATAATTCCCCCTACCGCACCTCTCCATCTCCCCTGACCAGCCATTTCTCCGTAACCAATTTCTCCAAAGCAAACGAACGATGATTTAATATTCTCAAATAATCCAAGCGCAAATTACTTATAATGCCCTTTTAAAGAATAGATTCTAATTACATTTTCAAAAACATCATAAATCATTCGATGTTGCCCGTCAATCCTTCTTGACCATTTACCAGAATATTTATGCTTTAATTGTTCCGGTTTACCAATTCCTTCAAATGGATTTTCTTTAACAGCAATCAAGAGTTTCTCGATTTTTTTGACAATTTGGGTTTGTCCACTTTTAATAAAAAACTTGACATCATCTTTGGCAACTTCGGTTAGCTCAAGTTCCATATATCAGCAGGTTCAATTTTAGTTGTTCTTCCTGCTTTTATATCTTCTTCTGCCCGCTCCATTTTAGCAATAAAGCCTTGGCTATAAGGCTTTTCTTCCTTTTGAAATTTAATTTTCATTGCTTTCATAAAAGCCTTTAAAGCGACAAGCTGCTCTTTATTTTCGGGTTGTACAATCAGCGTTTCCATATTCAAATTTAATGAATTTACTTGATTACTACTTGTCATCTCGACCGAAGGGAGATATATTGTTTCAACAAAGACCGGACGCTTTGAGGAAGATCTCTCCTATCGTCGAGATGACAAAACTTACCGCACCTGCCCATCTCCCCGAACAATCCATTTCTCCGTTACCAGTTTCTCCAAAGCAAACGGACCGCGGGCATGGAGTTTTTGGGTAGAAATGCCAATTTCGGCACCCAAACCAAACTCGCCGCCATCGGTAAAACGGGTGGAAGCATTGGCATAAACGGCTGCCGCATCGACTTCATTTAAAAAGTTTTCGCACAGGTTTTGGTCTTGGGAAATGATGGCTTCCGAATGTTTGGAAGAATATTTTTCGATATGCTCCAGTGCTTCTTCATAACCGGCAACTACTTTTACAGAGCATTTAAAATCTAAAAACTCTCGCCCAAAATCTTCCGGTTTGGCTTCTTTTAAATATGGATAATTGCTGTTTTTAAGGATCAAATACGCGCGTTCATCTGCAAAAATCTCTACCTGAAAATCTCTTAATTGCGGTACTGTTTTTAGCAGTAGTTTTTCGGCAACGGCTTCATCCACCAAAACCGTATCGAGCGCATTGCAAACCGATGGACGCGAAACTTTTGCATTCACCACAATGGCGGCGGCTTTTTCCAGATCGGCCGTTTTTTCCACATAAGTATGGCAAACGCCTGCACCGGTTTCTATCACCGGAACTTTGGCGTTGTCCCGCACATATTCAATCAGTTGTTGCGAACCCCGGGGAATGATGACATCAATATATTTTACGGCCGTTAGCATTTCTTGAATGAATTTACGGTCGGTTGGCAAAAGTTGTACAATGTTTTTATCCAGCCCGAAATCTTCTAAAACATTTCTAATTAACGACGCCAAAAAAACATTGGTAAAAGAAGCATCCGTGCCGCCGCGCAACACGGAAACATTGCCCGAACGAATGCAAAGTGCTGCAACATCAATCGTAACGTTTGGGCGCGATTCGTAAATGATGCCGACAACGCCAAGCGGAACGGTTTTCTTTTGGATGAACAATCCGTTTGGCAATGTTTTTTCTGACAAAACCAGATTTGTAGGATCAGTTAACAAGGAAACATCCAGCACACTTTCTGCCAGATTATTGATGCGATTTTCATTCAAAAGCAAACGGTCTTTTTTTGGATCGGCAGCATCCATTCGGTCTAAATCCTTTTGGTTTTCGCGGATGATTTCTGCAGTATTGAATTTGATTTGATGCGCTAATTTTTCCAGTAAAAGCTTCTTTTCGGCATCGCTGAGTTTGCTGATCGAATGCTTTGCTTTAGAAGCGTTTTCTAATAAAGGTTGAATGGTTTCCACGGTTAGATTTACTACGTTTAAGTTTTCGCAACCTCTGGTTGCTTGGGTTCGTTCTTTTGTCTTGACACAAAAGAACCAAAAAATCAAGAATCCCGGATCCCTCATCCGGGCGGTCTTCAGGCCTTTGCCCGCCTGGGCGAACACCTTTCAAACGGGGACAAATTCGCCAGAAACAATTGCATTAGAAAAGCTTACGAAAGAACGATCTGCACCCAGGCGCGTAATGGCCTGACATAACGCCCGGAGGGATCGGGTTTGTCTTGATCTTTTGGTTCTTTTTTGGTCAAGCAAAAAGAAGTTGACAAAATAATAGAACGAAATGCTTCTGTTTTCTTTCGATGAATAAATTTTACAACAATACAATCTCATCGGCATGTGCAACCGTAACTTTTTCTGTTTTTTGGTTGAGATGGATATCTGCTGAAGCGACACGGGCACGAGCAACAGCTATCGCCTGGTTTTGCCCGTCCAAAATTTCAAACACTTCTCCGTTTTCAAATTTTTCTATAATCTGGGTAATTCCTACAGCCAGTAAACTTTTCCCGTTTTGTAAAGCTTGCTGTGCGCCGCCGTCAACCTGCAACCTTCCGGTAACCAAACTGCCGCTGGCCAGCCATTTTTTACGGGCAGGAATGGTGCAATTTTGGGGCAGACAAAGCGTACCGGTTTTTCCCCGGATAGCGTTTAGGATTCCGTTTTCCGTCCGTATTCCAAAGATCACTACTTTAATCCCCATTTGCGTGGCCAAACGTGCAAAAGTTAACTTGGAAACCATTCCGCCTAAACCCAAAGCTGATTTTTCTTTGTTGGCGAGGGAAAGGGCGTTTTTATCAATGACATTAATTTGTGGGACAACCTTTCCTTCTCCATCTAAAACACCGGGAACAGAAGTGCTGAACAGCAATAATGAAGCGCCAAAACCAACGGCAATTAAAGTAGCCAGTTCGTCGTTATCAGAAAACTTGAGTTCCAGATCACTCACCACATCGTTTTCATTGGCAACCGGAATGATATTGTTCGCCCACAATTCTTCGTACGTTTTCTTCAATTGCAAAAACTGTTTCCGGTTGGAGAAATGAGTCCGCTCGCACAAACTCTGTGCAATATTGATTTTATAGGGATAAAAGAAGTATGCGTATCTGCCCAATAACAAAGGGTTACCGATAGCCGCGGCGGCTTTGCGTTCGCTGATGGTTCCGCTGTAATTTTTAATAAAGTGTTTACCTGCGCCAACTGCACCCGAAGAAACCAGCACGATGTTATATTGCTGGTGCAGTTGTGCCACCTGCCGGGCAATTGCTGCAATAATGTTTTCGTCCGGCTCGCCATTTTTTTGGGTGATGGAAGCTGTGCCAAACTTTAATACCAAAATGGGTTTTGCCAAAATTGAATTGTTTTATTAAGACAAATTTATTAAAAGATGAAAAATCTGGCTTAAATTTATTCATGAGAAATACCTGTTAAAAGAAGCATGTAACTAAGCTGCGTTTGTTCATGCCGATATCCGTGGTACGTAATAAATGATACAAACGCCCAGCAAAGCAATGAAAGCACCGATAATATCATATTTATCAGGTTGATAGTTGTCGAATTTATACGCCCACAACAATGACATCACAATAAAAAAGCCGCCATAAGTTGCATAGACTTTAGCAAAATTTGCGGTTTGCCAGGTTGCAACCACGCCATAAAAAATTAATATGATGGCTCCAGCTATTCCGTAAATAAACGGTTTACCTTCTTTTAACCAAAGCCAAATGAGGTAACCTCCTCCTATTTCACAAAGTCCGGCAAGGATAAAAATTGTTATGGACCTGATAACTTGCATCGTAGATATTTTACTTGCTGCTTCTGTATTTTTCCCTTACCGCTTTGAATTCTGATCCTGTTTTCCATTTCGGGAAAATGGCTTCGTTGGCCAAGGTATTTCCTACATCAAACAACAAGCGCACATCTTCCACCATCCCGGAGAAAACCCAGGTTTTAGGGTCATATTCATCAAAGGGCGAGTGGTAGCGGTTTTTGGTATAATCGGCAGCTTTGGCTTTTCCCCAGGCTTCTCCGTGGCCGATGGCATCAACACCTTCTTCCGGATACAGAGAAGGAACACCAACTTTGGCAAAATTAAAATGATCGGAACGGTAATACCAGCCGCCGGAAGGATCAGGTTCGGGACGAATAACACGGCCTTGTTTGGCAGCGGCACGTTTGGCGTAGTCGTCCATTTCTGATTGCCCGTAACCTACCACAACCAAATCTTTGGTACGGCTGAAGGTATTCAAAACATCCATATTGATATCTGCAACGGTTTGTTTTAAAGGAACTACCGGATGCATGGTATAATACTCTGAACCGAGTAACCCTTGTTCTTCCGAAGTTACCGACAGGAACAGGATAGAACGTTCCGGCTTTTTTTTCATTTTAGAAAAAGCTTCGGCCAGCGTAAGCAATCCGGCTGTTCCGGTGGCATTATCTACCGCACCATTGTAAATCGAATCCCCTTTGATCGCTTCGCCGATACCAAAATGGTCCCAGTGTGCCGAGTAAATGAGGTATTCATTGGCACGGGAAGTTCCGGGCAGAATGGCCAAAACATTATGTGAAGTAGATTTTTTAGTAGTGCTGTTTAAGGTTAAGGAAGCATCTAAACCCAAACTAACCGCTTTAAAGCCGCGTTTTTTGGCTGATTCCATCACTTCTTCGGAAACTCCGGCCAGTTTAAACAGCTTTTTGGTGGATTCCTGTGTGAGCCAACCTTCCAATAAAGCACGCGACCTACCATTATCAGCAGTTTGCAGATACAATTTTGATTTGGAACCGCTGTTGCGCACAACTGTCCAGGGATAACTTGCGGGTGCCGTATCATGTATGATCAGTAAAGCTGCTGCGCCTTGTCTGGCAGCTTCTTCGTATTTGTAGGTCCAGCGGCCGTAGTAAGTCATGTTTTTACCCTTAAAAAGCTTACTGTCGTAAAAGCCGGGATCGTTTACCATCACCACAACGGTTTTGCCTTTTACGTTTAATCCGGCATAATCATTCCAGTTGTATTCGGGCGCAACGATGCCAAATCCGGCAAAAACCATTTCCGAATTATTTACCTGAACCTGGTTTTGCACATGGCGCGTAGTTGCCGTAAAATCTTCCAGCGGCGTTAAACTAAGTGTGCCGTTTTTACCTTTGACAATAAGCGGGCCGGCAGGTTTTGAAGCAACATCCACCATCGGCACATCCTGAAAATAACTGCTGCCATTGCCCGGTTTCAAGCCCATTTGCTTAAACTGCTCCTGCAAATAATTGATGGTTTTGGTTTCCCCTGCAGTGAAGGGTTTTCTTCCCATAAAATCATCGGAAGCCAATACCTGGATACGTTTAGCCAGACTGGCGGCATTGATTGTTTTGATTGCAGCAGAATCTGCCACGGCAGGTTTGGGAATTTGGCTGTACGAATTTTTTGCCGGTAAAAACAGTATGCCGGCGGCCAGCAAAGAATTAAAAGTTTTCATAGCAGCAATTATAGGACATAAAAGCAGCTTTTCTTCATCAAAATCCGGTTTATACTGTTTTTATCTGCCTAAAATAATTGGGCTAAATCTTTAAAGCTGATTTTTTTGTTACACGCTTTTAATATTCCGGTAATTGTATAAATTGCTTCATCAAAAATCAAGAAATGACCAAGCCGAAAAACATTGTATTTGCTTTATTGATTACTGCTGTTGCTGCGATGGGTGCTTCGGCAAACTTGCAGGAAACCGCTGCACAGCCCAAACGAAACTTAAAAGTGCTGCCAAAAAACATCAGCAAGGATGATTTGGGCAAAGTGATGGACGAATGGAAAGGTGCATTAGGCGTGAAATGTAATTTTTGCCATGCCGCGTCCGCCGATAATCCCCGGAAAATGAACTGGGCCAGCGATGCAAAACCTGAAAAGGAAATGGCACGCCAGATGTTTACCATGACCGGCAAGATCAACAAAAAGTTTTTTCATGCTAAAAAAGGCACGGACGGAATGATGGCTATGGAAGCGGTCAATTGCAATACCTGCCATCACGGCGAAGCGCATCCGGAAGTTAAGGATGATAAGTAAGCAGATAACGGATGCTTCTTTTATCGCCTAATTTTTCATTCCACCGTGCTGGTTGCTGCAACTGCTGTTTTTTTTCTTCGGGAATATAGTAAACCGCCGACCACCAGCAAACTTCCCATAACTCCGTAAACCGTTATTTTTTCGCGGAGGATAACAACCGCCATAAAATAGCCGAAAGCAGGTGTCAGAAAAAGCCATAAACCTGCTTTTACAGTATCTTTTTGCAAAAGGATAAGCCACATGGCATAAGCGATAATTGAAACCGGAAAAATCAGCCAGGCAATACTCAGGAAGAAATTTTGATCAGGAATGATAAAATTATTGGAGCCGTTCAGCAGCACAACTGGTATAAAAAGCACGCCGCCCAGCGTGATCTGCCAAGTGTTTACTTCCATTTTTTTTAAGGTGAGGCCGGAATTCGCATAATAAATACTGCCGGAAGATAAAGCACAAATACCGGCCACCAGCGCCAGCAAACCCTGAAAAGTAGCATGGCTGTGATACAAATTCGGGATTGCCGCCAGCACCAGGCCGGATACGGCAATTACCACTCCGGCTATTTCGTAGGAAGTTAATTTCCGCTTGTAAAATAAAGCCGAGAACAGGATCAGCAGCAGTGGGTTAACAGCCGTAATCAAACTAATCAAACCGGCAGAAACATACTTGATGGCAATTAAATAACCTGACATATAAACTGTTACATTCAAAACACCCAGAAGGGACAGCTTTTTAAATTCTGCTTTGGAAGGGAAACGGCTGCTTTTGTTTTTGATGATATAAGTATAGCCCAGCAAAAGCACACTTACTGTTAAAAACCGGATTAAAGTCAGCAAAAACAGATCGCAGGAACGAAAGGCAAATTTGGTAGCAACCGTAGCAGAAGCCCACAAAAGCGCAAATAATAATCCTTCGGCAATGTCCATGCTTTTAATATTGAAATAGATCGGGGAGCGCAAAGATATACTTTCGTACAATTACCGGGCTTGTAGGATTTATATCGGTAAAAGAAGCATTCTTACTTAGATAATTGGTTCAAACCAAGATTAGAAGGAAATTCAATGATGCTGATTTTAGACATTGGTTTGCTTGAAAAATTGGATGATGTCCTCCGACAATAACTTAGGCTGTTCCATAGCTGCAAAGTGCCCACCTTTATTATGTTCGTTCCAATATTCAACATTGTATCCTCTTTCTACATAAATACGCGGCGGAAATGAAATTTCTTTTGGGAACCTGGCAATACCTACAGGGCATTTTACAAAATCTTGTTGTCCGAAAACTAATGGAACTTTGCTGTTTTCATAATACATATGAACCGATGAATGAATAGTTTCTGTAAGCCAGTATAAGGTAATGTTTCCCAGCAATTCCTCTTTACTGAAAATGCTGTCCAGGTTGCCGTTACAATCGCTCCAGCTATAAAACTTTTCGAGCATCCATGCGCATAAACCGACAGGTGAATCGTTTAGTGCGTAAGCAAGCGTAAGCGGCTTTGTACTATGCAAATGGGAATACGCGCCTTCTTTAGCGGCCCAGTCCGTTAGGTTCTTTTTATAAGCCAGCTCTTCTGTTGTCAAAACCTCACCCTCTTTCAGGCAAGGTGCAAAAGAACCGGGAATATAATTTAACATTAAGCCGAGAGTAGCTTCAGGATATTGTAAAGCGAAAGCGGTGCTTACGCCTGCACCAATATCCCCGCCCTGCAAACCTACCTGTTTATAACCCAGTTGCTGCATAAGTTGAAACCATAAAGAAGCAACGTACCTGCTGTTGCATCCGGCAGAGGTAACCTTTTCAGAAAACCCGAACCCTGGTAAAGAAGGTATAATTACATCGAAAGAAAAGTCTTCATTATCAGTTAAAAATGGAATGATCTTTAGCATTTCCAAAAATGATCCCGGCCAGCCATGAGTCAATATCAGCGGGACGCTTTTTCTGCCTTTACCTTTGACATGGATAAAATGAATTTGCTTTCCGTCTATGTTGGTTAAAAAGTTGGGGTAACAATTGATTTTATCTTCTACCTTTTGCCAGTCAAACTCATCCGTCCAATAGGCTGCCAACTCTTTCATATAAGAAAAATTGGAACCGGTATCCCAACTATCCGGCCCGATTTGATAAGTCCATCTGGTATTGATCAATCTTGTTTTCAAATCTGCCAAAGCAGCTTTGTCTATAGAACACTTAAAAGGTTTTATCATCGTTAGGTATCAATTTTAGTAAGTAACCAAAGCTAAAAGTATTTAGAAAAATGTGTTGTGGGGTTAAAATGAAAAAATAAAAGACGTAACACCAATTTTTTATCGGTAAAAGAAGTATTCCTGTTACTTGGACAATTCCTTCAAAATCCGTTTTCCCTTGGATTGCATTGCTGCGCTTCCATCCAACATTAAAAACCCTATTTCACGGGCCAGTTCATCTGCAATCCAATCGTAGCGGTTTCTTAAATTGAATAGTGTTTCACAACAAAAGACTTTGACGGCCACGGCAACTTTCGGATTGATCATCCAATCGCAACAAGTTTCAACCAATGGTTCCAAGTCAGTAGTTTCAACTTTACTTTTAACGGCTGAAATGGTTTTAGGAGAAGTTACGTACATCATTATTTTAAATAATACCGCTGGCAACTTGGATTAAAAATATATGGTAAACGAAGCATCAGCTCATCCAGGTTGTTTACAATTAATTGTGGGTCAGATAATAATAAATTCTCTAAAATCCAGGCAGCACGAAAACCAATTTGCTGGTCCGCATCAAATTTAGGTCAATCAAATTTTTTATGTTGAAGTTTTTTCTTTTGACAATTTCCGTCAGTTTTAAAACCTTTGTTTTGGTCAACGTTTGAGAAATCAGTTTGCGCAATTGTTGGATTTACATGATTAAAATTAAGAAATTACTGTTTTACATTTAAGGTTGAAATAGATTTCGGATAAAACCTAAATGAGATCGCATACATAAAAAAGTATGATAAAAGAAGCATCAATAAAAACAGTGTTTACATTTATTTTCCTGCTGATAACGCGTATCTTTGCCGTAAAATCACTACAGCATGATTACGGTATCCAATCTATCACTCCGTTACGGAAAACGTACCCTTTTTGAAGATGTCAACCTCAAGTTTACGCAAGGCAATTGCTATGGCATTATCGGCGCAAACGGTGCAGGAAAATCTACATTTCTAAAAATTTTATCGAAAGAAATCGACCCGACCAGCGGTTCATTTAGTTTTTCGCCGGGCGAACGCATGGCTGTCCTCAAACAAAACCATTACGAGTTTGATGAATTTTCGGTGATTGAAACCGTATTGATCGGCCACCAGGAAATGTATGCCGTGATGAAGGAAAAAGATGCCATCTACCTGAAAGAAGATTTTACCGATAAAGACGGCGAACGTGCCGGCGAACTGGAAAACCTTTTTGCCGAAATGGACGGCTGGAACGCAGAAAGCAATGCGGCAACTCTACTGAGCAACTTGGGCATCAAAGAAGAATTGCATTACAAACAGCTGAAAGAGCTGGACGGTAACCAGAAAGTACGCGTATTATTGGCGCAGGCACTTTTCGGAAGCCCGGATATTTTGCTGCTGGATGAGCCAACCAATGATCTGGACATCAACACCATTGCCTGGCTGGAGGATTTTTTGGCTACTTATGAAGCGATTGTTTTGGTGGTTTCGCACGACAGGCATTTTCTGGACACGGTTTGTACGCACATTGTGGATATTGATTTTGCCAAGATGACGATTTATACCGGTAATTATTCTTTCTGGTACGAATCCAGCCAGTTGGCTTTGAAACAACGCTCGGATCAAAATAAAAAGACGGAAGACCGCGTGAAAGAATTACAGGAATTTATCCGTCGTTTCAGCGCGAATGCTTCCAAATCCAAGCAGGCAACCAGCCGGAAAAAAGCTTTGGACAAGATCAACTTGGATGAAATCAAGCCTTCCAACCGGAAATATCCGGCCATTTTATTTAACAATTTAGGTAGGGAAGCAGGCGATCAAATCCTGCAAATAGAAAACCTGGGCAAAACTTTGCATGGGGAAATTTTATTTTCGGGCGTAACCCTAATGGTAAACAAAGGCAACAAGATTGCTGTGCTTTCGCAAAATAGTTTGGCCACTTCTGCTTTTTATGATATCCTGACTGGCCGCGACACGGATTTTACCGGCAGTTTTAAATGGGGGATAACGATTAAAACCGCCGATATTCCGATGGACAATATGGAATATTTTGAGGGGAAAAACGAAAACCTGATCGACTGGCTGCGCGATTATTCGGAAGGCGAAAAAGATGATCAGTTCATCCGCGGCTTTTTGGGAAGGATGTTGTTTTCGGGGGAAGAAGTGTTGAAAAAATCAACCGTACTTTCCGGAGGTGAAAAAATGCGTTGCATGTTCTCCCGGATGATGCTTCAACATGCTAACGTTTTGCTGTTTGATGAACCAACCAATCACTTAGATCTGGAATCTATCACGGCTTTAAACAATGGCATGAAAGATTTTCGCGGTACGATTTTGTTTACCTCGCGTGATCATGAATTAACACAGACCGTAGCCAGCCGGATTATTGAACTCACCCCTGGCGGTATTATTGACAAGTTGATGGGTTATGACGAATTCATCAACAGCGATACGGTGAAAAAGCAACAGGAAGAAATGTATGCGATGGCTTAAAACTGCAACCGGAACACAAAAAAAGGGATGCTGTTTTTAGCACCCCTTTTTTTGTAAGTTCAAATTATAAATTGTTTGCAGAACTAGAACCTGGTTCATGGTCTGTCATGCGGCCAGTGGTGCGTCCTTGCGGGCGATCAGCAAAAGAGGAACTGTTCATGCCCGAAGTAGTGCTTCCTTTGTCGTCGTCATCATCGTCGCCATCGTCATCAATTATATCTGCGTCGTCATCGTCATCTATTTTATCCAATTCATCTGCGTCCGGAAATGCATCATCATCGTCGTCAATAAGATCATCTTCATCAGGATCAGGAAGCGTTGTATCCAAATCATCTTCGTCGTCATCCTCTCCAACTGCATTGCGCGGGGAAACATTGAAAATAGAATTCAAAGTCTGATTTGCAAAATTATGGTCATTGGTGTTTAGATAATCAATCTGATCATTTAAACTGGTGGCATTGGTAAGTGTCATATTTTGATGTTTAACGTTAGTATGTATTTGTTATCGGAAACGAATTAATTTACAGCATTGTTTTTACAAATTTATTTTTTGCAGAAACAGGCCGGATGAAAAAACGACATTTATGCTGATAAAAACAGTATCTGCATTCCGGCAAAAATTATGCCTGTACTTTCGCCAAACAAATTTCTTTTAATTTAGAAACTGTATAGTCGATTTCTTCCCGTTGATTGAACTTTGAAAATGAAAAACGGATGGCCGGGCGGTCCGGGCTGGCACCGATCCCAGTCAGCACATGCGAGCCAATATCCGTTCCTGAACTGCAAGCACTGCCGCCGGAAGCAGATATCCCCGCAATATCCAGGCTGAACAACAGCATTTCTGCCATTTCCATTTCCGGAAAAGAAACGTTTAAAACAGTATATAAACTTTTCTCCGGATCAGTTTCTCCATTAAACTGAACATTTGGAACAGCATCAAGCAATTGCTGCATCATGTAGGTTTTTAAACCCAATATGTAGCTTTTATGCGTTTCCATTTCCTCGTAGGCCAAAGCTAAAGCTTTGGCAAAACCGGCAATCCCGTAAACATTTTCTGTACCGCCGCGCATGTTCCGCTCCTGCGGGCCGCCATAAATAAGCGGTTTTATTTTGATTTTATGGTTGACGTATAAAAAGCCTACGCCTTTTGGCCCATGCAATTTGTGAGCTGCCCCAACCAGAAAATGCACTTTCAGTTTGGTAACATCATGTGAAAAATGCCCCATCGTTTGCACGGTATCACAATGAAAAACGGCATTATATTGCTCGCACAACAACCCCACTTTTTCAATGTCCGTCCGTGTAGCAATTTCATTATTGGCATGCATCAGCGATACCAAACTGCGCTCGTTTTCCTTTAGCAATTGCTCCAGATGTTCCAAATTGATGTTTCCGCGCGCATCTACTTCAACAAAACTTAATTGAATTGTTCCCGCTTTTTCCAGTGCTTTTAAAGTATGCAGTACGGCATGGTGTTCAATTTCACTTGTGATGGCATGCTTGATCCCCAAATCAGTAATAGCACAACGGATAGCCATGTTATCAGCTTCCGTGCCGCCCGAAGTAAAAAATATTTCTGAAGGGGAAGCATGTAAAAGGCCGGCAATAGTTTTGCGCGCTTTTTCTACCACCGTCCTGGCTTCGCGGCCGTAAGAATGGATGGACGAAGGATTACCGTAACAGCTTTCCATCACCTGATAAACCTCTTTTAATACTTCCGGGCTCATCGGAGTGGCAGCAGCATTGTCTAAATAAACGCGCATGGTTTTTGATTTATATTAAAATTAGTACGATAAAAGAAGCATCAGCCCTGCAACTGCAATACTTCTTTTATATCAGAAATTATTTTGTTGGCCAAACTATTTGCCACTTGTTCCGAGTTTCCTTCAGAATAAATACGGATGATCGGTTCGGTGTTTGATCTGCGCAGATGCACCCAATCACTGCCGAATTCTATTTTCAAACCGTCGATTTCAGAATGCGGCTGTCGCTGGTATTTTTGCCGCACGCTTTCCAGCAAAGCATCAATATCCATTTCCGGTGTAAGTGTAATTTTATTTTTGGAGATGTGGTAGCTTGGATAAGTGCTGCGCAACACTGAAACAGAACGGCCGGACTTGGCCAGATGCGTTAAAAACAAGGCGATGCCAACCAGCGCGTCCCGGCCATAATGCAGTTCGGGATAGATCACGCCGCCATTGCCTTCGCCACCGATCACGGCGTTTACTTCTTTCATTTTATTTACCACATTCACCTCTCCCACTGCCGAAGCAAAATAACCGCCGTTTGCTCTTTCGGTTACATCGCGCAAAGCACGGGTTGAGGAAAGGTTGGAAACGGTATTGCCGGTTTTATTTTTCAGGATATAATCTGCAACGGCCACCAAAGTATATTCTTCGCCAAAAACGTTTCCATCCTCGGATACAAAACACAAGCGGTCCACATCCGGATCGACAGCAATACCCAGATCAGCATTTTTAGCTAATACTTCTTTTGATAAAGCTTGTAAGTTTTCGGGCAGTGGTTCCGGGTTATGCGAAAAATTACCATCGGGTTCGCAGTATAATTCATAAATAATTTCTATGCCCAAAGCCCGCAGCAAAGCCGGCACAAAAATGCCTCCGGTAGAATTTACGGCATCAACCACGATTTTAAAATTAGCATTTCGGACAGCTTCAACATCTACCAAAGGCAAAGCCAGGATCAGATCAATGTGTTTTTGCAGATAAGAACCATCTGCCGTAGCTTTTCCGAGAAGGTTTACTTCTGCAAAAACAACCTCGCCGCTTTCTGCCAGTTCCAGCACTTCGGCACCGTCTGCATCGCTGATAAATTCTCCGTCATGGTTCAGCAGTTTCAGCGCATTCCATTGTTTGGGGTTGTGGCTGGCCGTGATGATAATCCCGCCGCCTGCCTGTTCAGCCGGAACTGCAATTTCTACCGTTGGCGTAGTGGAAAGGCCGAGGTCGATCACATCGATTCCCAAACCTTGCAGCGTACCGGTAACCAGGTTTAAAACCATTTGCCCCGAAATGCGTGCGTCCCGGCCAACCACTACTGTTTTTATGCCTGTTTTTTTTATTACCCAGCTTCCAAAAGCGGCCGTAAATTTTACAATATCTGCCGGTGTCAATGCGTTTCCGGCTTTCCCTCCGATCGTTCCCCTAATGCCGGAAATTGATTTTATCAGTGTCAAGAATATCAAGTTTTAGTGTGCAAAAATACGAATAAAAGCAGTAGGACTTCTACAGAAACCGAGGTTGTTTGCACTGTTGTTAGCTATATTTGCAGCTTTTTAAAGTATAAAATGATTGCAAGTTTGTTGTCGTCATATTTACATATAGTAAATTAATGTCCGATTTTTTAATACAATTTGACCAGCATTGGTTCCACCTGATCAACCACGATTGGAGCAATCCTTTTTTTGACTGGCTGATGCCGTTGCTGCGTAACCCCAAAAACTGGATCCCGCTTTATATTTTCATCGTTGGTTTCAGCATTTACCGCTACCGGAAAATCTCAATACTAATCATCGCTTTACTGCTGGCAAGCGCAGGCACGGCAGATTTCATTTGTGTACGCATCATAAAAGCCTACGTAAAAAGAGTACGGCCTTGCAACGACAAGCAGTTTGAGCCGACCGTAATCAACCGTGTTCCATGCGGCACAGGCTTAAGTTTTCCCTCAGCACATGCCAGCGATCATTTCGCCATTGCTGTTTTTCTTTGTATGGCTTTTAGGCGCAACTGGCGATGGATTTGGTTTGCGGCAATTTTTTGGGCGGCCGTGATTTGTTATGCACAAGTATATGTCGGTGTGCATTATCCGGTTGATGTAATTACAGGTGCTGCATTTGGTGCATTGGTTGGCTGGTTATACGGCTTGGTTTACAACCGGCTTTACTTAAAATTTTCATGAAACCCTGGATCATTGTTCCGCTTTTCCTTAGTGCCTTTCTTGGAGGGACAAGTGTTTTTCTGTTCAAAAAAGACATTGGCAAAAACCTCAAGCTGATCCTGTCTTTCAGCGGTGCCTATTTGTTTGCCATCACCGTTTTGCATTTGATCCCGGATGCTTACCAAAGCGGTGATCATTTGGTTGGTGTTTTTATTTTAGGCGGATTTTTATTCCAGATACTTTTAGAGCAGTTTTCAGAAGGGATTGAGCATGGCCACGTGCATCATCACGTCCGGGAACATGGCGCGTTTCCGATGGGGATTATGGTTAGTTTGTGTTTACATGCTTTTTTGGAAGGAATGCCATTGGCGCAAGGCCATCAGCAGGAACTCGTTTTCGGGATCGCCCTTCACCATATTCCTGCCACTTTTGCTTTGGGAAGCGTACTTGTTCAAAATCAAATCCGCAAACAGAACGTGCTTCTTTTACTGATCATTTTTGCTTTGATGACACCGGGAGGCTATTTGTTAAGCGGTGCTTTAAGCCAAACGATGGCTGGAATGAAGGTTTACTTTGCACGGATCATGGGTATCGTGATCGGCATATTTCTGCACATTTCTACTACGATTTTGTTTGAATCCAGCAACGATCACCGCTTTAATATGCGCAAAACCATTGCCGTGCTGATTGGTTCGGGTATTGCCCTGATCGCTTTTTTTGTAGCATAAAAACAGTATTTATCCGCGCAGCTTATCCAGCAGGTTACATAAAGTTAAAGCCTCCTCTTCCGTCAGGTTATCACTTAAAAAATCTTTTATTTTCATTTCTTTATCAATCAAAGAAAGAATTTTTAAACCATCATTGCTGATACGGATATCAACCGCACGGCGGTCTTTGGAATTGGTACATCTGGTAACCAGCTCTTTTTGCACCAAACGGTCAACAATACGCGAGGCATCACACATTTTATCGATCATTCTTTCTTTCAGCAAATTTACTGTTGCCGGGCATGGATATTGCCCGCGCAATATCCGCAAAATATTAAATTGCTGATGCGTGATTTTGTGCTTTTCCAAACGTGTACGCAGCATATTACTGAGCCAGTTATAAGTATAAGAAACATTGACCACGGCTTTGTGGTAACTATCCTCAAACTTATCGCTTTGAATTTCCTTTTCCAGTTCCATAATTTAATACTACTAACGCTGTAAATTTATAATAATTTATCAGCGGACAGTTTTTTTTGTTTGTTCTGGCCAAAATTCCAGGGACAGTGGCGGCATTTGTTTTTGCAGCAATAGTTCCGCTTTAAATGAAATATAGCGGTAAAAACAGTATTGCCATTTTCATCCAGATAAAAATCTTCGTTTTCTTCCATCAGTTTAAAATTTTTACGCGCAGTTTTCCGGCAAAATACTGTTGCAGATAAAGGCCGTTTCCATGCAAAGTCCAAACCTGCTCCGGCTTTACCTTGCTGATCAGCAACAAAATAGCGTCCCAATCGGCATGATCAGAAATGTAAAGCGAATCCTGCGGACTGGTTTGCAGGTTTTTCCACCCGGAAGCAAATATCCGCCGCAAACCCTTCGCATGGATATAACTATGGAAAGTGAACGGCGGCACCAGATAAATAAAGTTGTTTTGGGTTTTGATGGATTTGCGGTCGTACAAACGATACTTTCCGCTTAAATAACCAAATCGTTCATAAATGCGGTTAATCGGTTCAATGTTTCGGTGAACCAAAATTTGTTTCTCCGGACAAAACTGGTTAACCATTTGGATCAAACGCTGACTTTTGCCCAAAGCATAAGCGCCCAGCAAAATATTGGAAGGAATTTGACTTAGTTTTTGAATCTCTGCAACCTGATCCGGGTGCCTGAGATTTGGAGTGGCAAATGTAGTTTCTGTAATCAGCACATCCGCTTCCGCCCATTCCAGCATTTCGCAGGTTGCGTCCGGTTGTAATTTAAAATCGCCTGTGTATAAATACTTTACGCCTGCAAACTCCATCAAAACCTGCGCAGAACCCAAAATATGTCCGGCAGGGACCAACGTGACCGATACTTCTTTTATCGTTAGTTTTTGGTGATACGGAATAGCTTGTTTGTTTTTTCCGGCGTTTTTGCCATATCGTAAATCCATAAAAGCCAGGGTAGCCTCGGTTGCATAAACTTGCTGATGGCCGCCAATTGCATGATCTGCATGGGCATGGGAAATCACGGCTGTTTGCACCGGTTTAAGCGGATCTAAATAAAAATCCCCTTCGCGGCAGTACAAACCGCTGCCGGTCAGTTCTAAAAAATATTCTTGGATCATTGGTTTTTTGCCAGTTCCAGCAGTTGTTCGTGGATTTTTAAAACCTGCGGAACCACCAGCACATTGGCATCATTCAAAATAATAAAATCAGCTTTAGCCTCCTTTTCCGCTTGCGGCATTTGTTTTTTTTCCCTGCGGAGGACTTCTTCTTCCGATAAAAGATCGCGCGCCATCACCCGTTGAACCCGAACATCAAGTGCGGCCGCAACCACAATCGTTTTGTCGCATTGCAGGTCAGAACCGCTTTCAAATAACAACGCTGCTTCTTTTAGCACATAAAAATTGTGTTGATGCTGTTCTGCCCAAGTATCAAAAGCGCGAAAAACAGCAGGATGAACCAAAGCATTCAGCTTTTTCAATTCCGCATCATTATTAAAAACAATGTTTGAAATATATTTCCGGTTCAGGCTGCCATCTTCAAAATAAGCTTCAGCACCAAAATCATTGCGGATGGCTTCTGCCAAAACAGGATCTTCCATCATTACTTTTTTAGCGTGAAAATCAGCATAAAAAACAGGGGTTTTCAGCAGTTCAAATAGCTTGCAAATTGTCGTTTTTCCACTGCCGATATTGCCGGTGATACCGATTTTAAGCATTATTTACGAACCATAAAATTGATACTGGCCGGCTGGATGCTTACAATCCTGCAGTAATCCGGTTGTTGTTTCAGTTTGATGGGCAAGGTAACTGCACCTTGTTTTTGCCAAACATCCAAATCAGCAACGGCTTCAAAAAAATCCGGGTTCACATCTGCATAATCGTTAAGTGAAACGGTAAATATAACTTTGACTTTTTTGGGAAACAACGTGATATTGTTATAAACCCGATTGTTGATCAGCTTGACGGGTATCTCAAGGGTTTTCTCTGTAAATTCATCCACCGGAATACTTACATCAACCGTTTTGGGGTAAATGCTGACATTGTTTTCTTTGGGCAACATGAGTTTCACCCTCGAACCAATACTGCTGTTTGCTCTTTTTACTGTTAAAGAATCTGTTTTCCAGCTTTTTACTGAGTCAACATAAGCTACCGGCCCGCTGATGGTCACGAATTCAGGTTTCAAAATTACATCACCCGAAAGCGCGTATTGCCGCTGATAACTGATGCTTGCTGTAAGCACGACAGGCACACGTTTTACTTTCCTTACTGCAAAATCAAAATAAACCGTATCGGGACTAAAAGAAATGAGCTGCTGGTTTTTATCGGATTTTTGATTGATTAGTGGCAACTGGCTGCTTAAAACAATAAAATTTTGCGTTTCTAATTTTTGCATATCAATGCTGACACTTCTGTTTTGCGAAGGATTGATACCGGAAAACAGCTTCTGCCAGCCCGTGCCGCCTACCATAGCCAAGACTGTATCTGCCTGCAAAGCATAAAAGGTTTTCCGCAAAGGCTGGTTTTTAAAATTTAAAACTACCTTGACCGGAAAAATATAATTATTAGACAGCGTAACAAATATCCAGGCAACTATCGCCAAAATAAGGCATGTAAAAAAAGCTGAAACCCGCCTTCGTTCTGCCCTGGATAATTTAAAAATCGCCATACTTCTTTTACCCTATAAAAGTTTATATAAAAAAACCATCCGGCAAATTAATAAATATAGCTGCCGGATGGTTGATTGTTAAATTTAAACTTTAACTGTAGCCGGCTGGTTCAACAGCCTGGAAGCTTCTAAAGAAATTGAGCTTTTATCGAAACGGATTTTTACATTGTTGTCCACTTCGATCAGTATCGTAACGTCGCCAACTTCTACTATTTTGCCATGGATGCCAGCCGAGGTAACCACTTTATCACCTTTTTTCAGTTCGTCAACATATTTTTTCTGATCTTTTTGCTTCTTCACCTGTGGGCGGATCATGAAAAAATAAAACACTACGATAATCAGGACAAGCGGAATGAATTGTCCGTAAGCACCTAAACCGCCCGGGACTTGTAAAAGAATTGTTGAAATCATATTGAAATTATTGGTTTTTATAATGGGTTTATTTTGTTGTTGCTACTTCACCGATCAAATGCACCAGCGTTTGCGCCGGAACCGTGTTGGCCGTAATGGTAATCTGTTTATCGATCAAACCGGATTTTCCTGCACTGTTGAAAATCACTTTTATAGCTTCTTTGTTGCCCGGATTGATAGGTTTATTTGGCCAACTTGGAATAGTACAGCCGCAACTGGCAACGGCGTCGGTGATAATCAAAGGTGATTTACCGGTATTTACAAAGCTGTAACTGTAGCTCACTTTGTCTCCGGCTTTGATCTTGCCGAAATCATAAATTTCTTTGTCGAATTTTAAAATTGGGCCATTGCCAACAGCCATTTTTTCTGTTGCAGAAGCATTGTCCTGTTTTCCGTTTCCCTGGTTGCAGGCAGATAGCAAACCAACTGCTGCTAAAATAATGAAGCACTTTTTCATATCGTTAATCTATTAATCCGCGACCGGCTTTTCTGATCTTGTTATTGTTTTTCAGTTCAAATAAAACTTTATCTAAGATACCGTTTATAAACGAATTACTTTTAGGCGTACTAAATTCCTTGGATATTTCCAAGTATTCGTTGATCGTAACTTTTACAGGGATAGAAGGAAAACCTAAGAACTCGCAGATTGCCATTTTCATCAGCATTGTGTCCATCATTGCAATCCGTTCGGCTTCCCAATTTTGGGTTTTGTCGCCTATATATTGCTGATACTCTTTGTCATAACGAATAGTTTGCTGAAAAAGCGTAACCAAAAATTCGCGGTCTTCCACCCAATCCAAACTCAGTTCGGCCAGTTTGTTTTTTGCAGTTTCCTCGTGCGAAAAGTTTTTGAACGTTTTGGCAATCATCGCCTGCAAAGTGTCTTTATCAACCGGCCAGTTCAAAAACCGCTCTTCAAAAAACTGCTCTGCCGTTACCGATTTCAGGATCAGTTTTTTAAAAACAAACTTGATAATATCTTTATCAGCCTGAATAGTTGTGGCATCACTTTCTAAATATTCCTTATATTCCGGTGCTTCTTTAAGGGCATGTAAAATAGAACGCGCCAGTTCAGGATCAAAACTCCAGTCCACTTTATATTTTTTTAAACCAGCTATATATTCCGGGTTCAGGCGGAGGGATCGGATAAATTTATTCTTTAAAATTTTCAGGTTTGGGGCGAGGTCTGCTTCTGTAGGCAAGTGAAGGTTTGCCCGGTCTTCTGCATCGGTTGAAGCATATTGCACCACTTCATCAATCAGGGAAAGCATCCAGATATACATTTCAAAAACCCGGTCTACACTCTGCAGCAGCAGTTTTTCATGTGCGTTTATTTCTTTGTTTTCAGATTGGTTGTAAGCGTACAACGCCTGTAAAACCTTTACCCTGAGTTGCCTTCTGTTTAACATACTTTATAAGAACGGTCTGCGGAAATAATCTGACCGCAACAGACTTTTTTAATAGATACCGGTTTTTTCTGTTAAAACCAACATTCTGTTTCTGCCGCAAAAGTAGCTTTTTTAACCAAGCGAAACAAATGATTTAGCTTCCTGCTGTAGAAAGCAAATGGAAGCATTTCGATTTTTACCTGCTAAAAACAGTATTAACTTGTAAAGATTCAGAGCAGCCAGCAGCGTTGACATTGGTTTTTTTAACTTTGCAACACTGTATGAAACACCTCGCTTACCTCAATAAATATCTCTGGAAATACCGCTGGCATTTAATTCCGGGGATCCTGTTTGTTATTATCTCCAATGTTTTTGGCGTGCTGCCTGCGCCCGTTATCCGGCTTTCTTTTGATTTGGTGACCGAAAACATTGGCATTTATCATTTATATGCTGGTTTTGAAAGGCAGAACATCATTTACAATTTGCTGGGCGATAGCTTGCTTTTGTTTGGGGCGATTGTTTTGCTGATGGCTATTTTGCGTGGTTTGTTCCTTTTTTTTATGCGGCAAACCATCATTTTGATGTCGCGCCATATTGAGTATGATTTGAAAAACGAAATATATGCACATTACCAGCGGCTTTCTTTGGCTTTTTACAGAAGAAACAACACCGGCGATTTGATGAACCGTGTGACGGAAGATGTTAGCCGAGTGCGCATGTACCTCGGCCCGAGTATTATGTACGCCATCAATACAGCAGTACTGTTTTTAATGGTGATTTATGCCATGCTGACGGTAAACGTTCGGTTGGCCGTGTTTAGTTTGTTACCGCTTCCGGTGCTTGCGCTGGCTATTTATTTGGTGAACACCGAGATCAATCACCGCAGCGAGCGCATCCAGGAAAGGCTTTCGGGTTTGTCCAGTTTCGTGCAAGAGAGCTTTTCGGGCATCCGCGTGATTAAATCTTACGTGCGCGAAAAATATATCAACGCCAGTTTCCGTAAAGAGAGTGAATTGTATAAAACCGATTCCCTCTCTTTGGTAAAAGTTCAGGCTTTGTTTTATCCGGTGATGCTTTTACTGGCTGGTTTAAGCACTTTAATTACGGTTTATATAGGCGGAATTGAAGTGATGAAAGGCAACATCACCGCCGGTAACATTGCCGAGTTTATTGTTTACGTCAACCTGCTTACTTTCCCGGTGCTTTCCTTGGGCTGGGTTACATCGCTCATCCAGCGTGCAGCGGCTTCCCAAAAAAGGATCAATGAATACCTGCAAACTGTTTCCGAAGTCGATCAGCCCAATGTTCCTGCCATCGATATCAAAGGAAATATCGAGTTTAAAAATGTCAGTTTTGTTTATCCCGATACCGGAATTATGGCCTTAAAAGAAGTATCGTTTTCGGTTGCGCCCGGCGAACTTTTAGCGATTATAGGCCGAACCGGTTCCGGAAAATCTACCATCGCCAACTTATTAATGCGCATGTATGATTGTACTTCTGGCGAGATTGTAATCGACGGCAAACCAATTCAAGCTTTAAACCTCGAAAATTATCGTGCGCAAACTGGTTTTGTGCCGCAGGAAGTTTTTCTTTTTTCAGATACCATTGCCAATAATATTGCTTTTAGTGTAGATAAAATGGATATGGACCGGGTAGAAAATGCTGCCAAAAGTGCTGCCGTTTATGATAATATTGCTGCTTTTGACGAAGGTTTTGCAACCATGATCGGGGAACGCGGCGTTACACTTTCCGGCGGACAAAAACAGCGGGTTTCTATTGCGCGTGCTGTTTTTAAGCAACCAAAAATCCTGGTTTTTGATGATTGCCTTTCTGCTGTGGATACCAAAACAGAAGAAGAAATACTAAATAACCTGGGCGAAGTAATGACCGGCAGGACCAGTTTGCTGATTGCACACCGTATTTCTACCATCAAAAATGCCGATAAAATTGTTGTTCTGGATGATGGAAAAATTATTGAACAGGGAACGCATGACGCATTAATTGAACTAAAAGGAAGCTATTTTGAACTGTACGAAAAGCAGTTGCTGGAAGAATCTGAAAGTGTAGGATAACGCCCGGAAACTTTATTAAGTATCTGTCCGTAAAAATAATTGTTCACAAACACTGCTTTTTTCTTTTCTAATTTCAAAAAAGCATTATATTTAGCGCAGTCAAATTAATGTAAAAATTACAAATGGGAGATTTTGAGAATAGGGACCGCGAGGAGGTCTATTCAAAAAAAGTAAGGGCAGGAAAAAGGACTTATTTTTTTGATGTTAAAGCAACACGTTCCAATGATTATTACATCACGATAACGGAGAGTAAAAAACGTTTGGAAGATGGTGTTTTTGTAAAGCATAAAATCTTTTTGTACAAAGAAGATTTTGAAAAATTTGCTGAAGGGTTTAAAGAAACTACAGATTACATTAAAGCACACCAGGAGGTTGCTGAAAAACGATACGAATTTGCGGAAAGCAGAGATCACACCAGCGCAAAAATTACTGATGATTTTTCTTTCGAAATATAATGACTTTACCTAAACTTTATCAATGTAAAAATCCTGCCCGATGGCAGGGTTTTTTGTTTTAATATTATTGGGGTTCGGTTTTCAAAAACGTTCCAAACTCCGATTTTTATTCCTACATCTTCACAGAACCACCAACCAAAGCAGCAACCAACACGATTACATAAAACACAATTACAGAAATGATCAGTATCCCAAAAAAACGGAAATAGGATTTTAACTTTTGAAAAGCAGCATTTACACTAACTTGATCGCCAAAATTAAAACCGTTTTTTAAACCTGCCGCAAATTGAAACAGGTATAAAGAAGGCAAAAAAATCAGCACGCCAAAAATAAAATACAAAAAGCTTAACCCGCTGCTTAAAGCTTGTGCATCCATACCGGCACCGTAACTTTGCTTCAGTTTCCCAACAATTTCACCGACAGAAAATGCGCTGATGATTGTTAAAAAGCTAAACGCAAAACCGGCAATCCCTAAAAAATTGGTCCATTTTCCGGTTTCGCGCAGGTAAACTTCTGCTTCAAAAGTAATGAGCATTTCGCTTGCTTCGCCTGCGGCTTCTATATTTTCTGTTTGTTCCATTTTTAATTTTTATCCGATGATATAACAATTATTGCCAATACTGTTTTTACCCTATAAAAGTTTGCCTTGCATAATAAATACGGCGATAGAAAAATAGATGATTAAACCGGTAACATCTACCAGGGTGGCCACAAAAGGTGCGGAGGAAGTTGCAGGATCGGCACCCAGTTTTTTAAGCAGTAAAGGAAGCATGGAGCCCGCCAGCGAACCCCATAAAACGACGCCGACCAGCGAAAAACCAACGGTAACGGCAATTAAAAACCAGTGCGGGCCGTAGATGTTGGTAAAAAACGTCCAGGCAAAAATCCTAAAAAACCCTAATATGCCAAGTGTTACGCCCAGCATCAAACCCGATAAAATCTCCCGCCGCATTACTTTCCACCAATTGGCCACCGTAACTTCGCCCAAAGCCATCGCCTGAATGATTAAAGTTGAGGCTTGCGAACCGCTGTTGCCGCCGCTTGAAATAATCAAGGGCACAAACAAAGCAAGTACGACAGCTTTTGCAATTTCGTCTTCAAAAAAAGCCATTGCAGTAGCCGTCAGCATCTCTCCCACAAATAAAATAACAAGCCAGCCAACTCGTTTTCTAACTAATTTTAACAACGGCATATCTAAATAAGGCTCATCAAGTGCTTCCGTACCACCTATTTTTTGAATGTTTTCCGTATATTCTTCATTCGCGATCCATAAAATATCATCCACCGTAACAATCCCCAGCAAAATATTTTCCTGATCGGTTACCGGCAAGGCCACTCGGTTGTTCATCCGGAAAACATTGATTGCTTCTTCCTGCGGGTCATGCACATGCAGCGCAATCAGCCGGTCATCCATTAATGTACTGATCTGTGTTTCCGGGTCTACTAATAAAATATCACGGATACGGATATCGTCCAGCAAAATCCCACCCTCATCAATTACATAAATTACATCAATCGTTTCCGAGTTTTTGCCATAACGCCGGATATGTGCCAGTACCCGGCTTACATTCCAATGCGCTTTCACTGCAATGTAATCCGGAGTCATCAGGCGGCCAATACTGTATTCTTCGTAGCCGAGCAAAGCCAAAGCTTCTTTACGTTCCTGCTGCGGCAGTTCATTAATCAGTTTTTTTACTGTATCACCATGCAGCTCACTAAATAGTGCGGTACGGTCATCAGGAGGCAATTCGGCGATCAGCTCGGTAACTTTTGGCCCGGAAAGTTTTTTGATGATGCGTTCCTGCGTGGGGAAATCCAATATCCGAAAAACATTAACTGCCCGGTTGATCGACAGCGTTTCAATAAAAGTGGCAGCATGTTCCGGCAACTCACCGATCAAATGCTCTACACCCGAAATGTTCAAGTCATCCAAAAAAATTTTAAGATCTGATCCTTTGCCCGTTTCCAGCAAGCTTTCAATTTCCGCTATGTTTTCCTCCATTGTAACAATAATTTATTTTGATGGCACCTCCGGAAACCTTGGCAAAAATCGTTTAATTTTTTGAATTAAAAAGGCTGAATCCTGCTATCTTTGCCGCAAATTTTACAACAGCACCTAAACCTTGTGTACGTGTTTAGATGCTGTTTTTATACAATAAAAATCAACAAAACATGGGATTACAATGCGGCATTGTAGGATTGCCAAACGTAGGGAAATCAACGTTGTTCAACTGCTTGTCCAACGCTAAAGCACAGGCGGCCAACTTTCCTTTCTGCACGATAGAACCAAATATCGGCGTGATTACCGTGCCGGATGAACGGCTGACGAAATTAGCAGGATTGGTTAACCCTCAGCGTGTGGTACCAAACGTAATCGAGATTGTGGACATTGCCGGACTGGTAAAAGGTGCCAGTAAAGGCGAAGGTTTGGGCAATCAGTTTTTGGGTAATATCCGTGCCACCAATGCCATTATCCATGTTTTAAGATGTTTTGACGATGACAATGTGATCCACGTAGATGGTTCTGTGGATCCGGTCCGTGACAAAGAAATCATCGACACGGAACTACAGTTGAAAGACCTGGAATCTATCGACAAAAAACTGCAAAAAGTAGAACGCGCCGCCAAAACCGGTGACAAAGAAGCCAAAAAAACATTTGAAGTTTTAAGTGCCTATAAACAGCATCTGCTTTCCGGAAAATCTGCCCGCACAGCATTGGTTTCTGTGGAAGACCAGGAATATGTGGAAGATTTGTTCCTGCTCACGCTAAAACCTGTAATGTATGTTTGTAACGTGGGCGAAGCTTCGGTAAATACCGGGAATGCTAATGTAGAAAAAGTAAAAGCTGCCGTAGCCGAAGAAAAGGCGCAAGTGCTGATTATTTCGGCACAAATAGAATCAGAAATTGCGCAATTGGAAAGTTACGAAGAACGGCAAATGTTTCTGGAAGACCTGGGTTTGACCACTTCCGGCGTGAGCCAGTTGATTAAAGCAGCTTACAGTTTGCTTCATCTGGCCACTTATTTTACCGCTGGTGTACAGGAAGTGCGGGCCTGGACGATCACGCAAGGCTTTACCGGGCCGCAAGCTGCCGGCGTGATCCATACGGACTTTGAAAAAGGTTTTATCCGGGCCGAAGTGATCAAATATGATGATTTTGTAAAATTAGGTTCTGAAGCGGCCTGCAAAGAAGCCGGAAAACTCAGCGTGGAAGGCAAAACTTATGTAGTGCAGGACGGAGACATTATGCACTTCCGTTTTAATGTTTAAGGGCTTGGCAACTTCGGCCGGAACTCATATATTTGCGCCCCGATGCTTCTTTTAGCACATAAAAATCTGCACTCGTAGTTCAATGGATAGAATGTGAGATTCCGGTTCTCATGATATAGGTTCGATTCCTATCGAGTGCACAAAAATTCCTTTCTCTTTTAGTTTTTAAGAAAGGAGGTTTTTGTGGAAGAAAATGCAAAATTTTCAAATAAGTGCTATCAGCCTTAAATTATTTTCAACCAACCTTTACTTTAAAAACCTATTTCCGATCCTAAAATTCAAGGCTTCATCTTTATTGAGAAAATAAACGATGCCGGCAGAAATACCATCTTCATCCGTTATAAATTCTATGGAAGTGCCCCAAAATGTAAAACCAAGAATATTAGTGCTGATAACATTCAGCACATTTGAAACTGTACAATATTGATCAGGGTTCATCGCCGTTTTTACCTGATGTTACAGGTTCTTCTTTGTACGGACAATTTTCAATACGGTTAAAAGTTTTTCGCTTTCCTACAACAAAGTTTTTACAGGCATAAAAGAAGCATCTGATTCGGAATTATTTCAACTTATAATTTATACAAGCTTATAATTTATACAAGCCAATGGCCCGAAGAACTGATTTTTCGCCAAAACGGTTTCGGATCTGGTCAAGAGCTTCGTACAATTTGGTATTTTCTGCTTTTTCGGAGAACAGGTCTATCTGGTATTCGCCCTTGATCAAATGGCTTAGTTTGACACCAATCAGCCGAACCTGCAAATTCGGATGATAAGACTTGCGGAAAAGTTCTTTAACAGTTGATAAAATAACATGGTCTGCTGCCGTGTAGCTGATAACAGCCTGTTTGGTTTCGGTAGAGAAATCAGCATAACGGATTTTTACAGTAACACAGCCGCTCAGTTTTTTTTCCTGCCGAAGCAAAAAAGCAATTTTCTCAGTCATCCGCACCAGTTCGCCTTGCAAAAAATCAACGTTCAAAGTATCGCTTTCAAACGTATTTTCAGTGCTGATACTTTTCCTTTCGGAATAAGGCACTACCGGCGAATCATCAGTCCCGTTCGCCCTTCTGATCAGATCGGAACCACTTTTTCCAAACCGAAGTTCCATTAAAGCCAAATTTGCTTCGCTTAACTCTTTCAGCGTAAAAATCCCCATCTGCCGAAGGGCAACAGCAGTTTTTTCGCCAATACCAGGCATCCTGTCAATTTTCAGCGGAGCCAGAAATTGTTTTTCTTCACCCAGGTTTACTTCGATCTGTCCGTCGGGTTTTACTTCGTTGGTCGCTATTTTGGAAATGAGTTTGTTAGAGGCCAGTGCATAAGAAATGGGCAGGCCGGTTTGTTTGACCACGGTTTGCTTCAGCTCTTTGGTAAATTGGCTGCAACCAAAAAAACGGTCCATGCCGGTCAGGTCCATATAAAACTCATCAATGCTTGCTTTTTCTAAAACAGGGACACGTTCGCGGATAATGGAAGTAACCAAACGTGAATAATAGCTGTAGCTTTCAAAATCCCCGCGAACGCTGATAGCTTGCGGACAAAGTTTTCGTGCTTGTTTAACCGGCATGGCACTATGAACCCCAAAAGCGCGGGTTTCATAACTGCAGGCTGCCACAACGCCACGATCAGCAGAACCGCCAACGATAACCGGTTTGCCAATTAACGAGCTATCTTTCAGGCGTTCTACACTTACAAAGAACGAATCCAGATCAAAATGTGCTATAAACCTGCGATGAAATGACTCAGCCATATTTTTGTTGAAACACAGCTAAACTACTAAAATAATTAGTTTTTCAGGAGGTTTTTTTTAAGCGGCGGACAACTTCAATTAAAGATCTTGAATTGTGGTACGGACATTTCCAAACGCCAACTTTATCTTCCCCTTGCATCACCGTACCATCTTCGTTCAAACCCCACACCCATTCGCCATTCCCTGCAAAGATTTTCTTTTGGATGAAGGCCCAAACGTTTTCAAAATATTTGTAAAATGTATGATCGCCGGTAAGTTGCCAGGCGTTCAAAAAGCCAACCATTGCTTCGGCCTGCACCCACCAGTGGCGTTCTTTGATGAGATGGCCGTGCTCCGGCTCGTACTCGTAATACATAGAACCATCTTTGTCCAATCCGCTTATGGTAGCACGCGCCATCGCAACAGCTACATTTTTTACTTGTAAAAGAAGCACTTCATCTTCCAGCACTTCTGCGGCTTCAAATAACAACCAAGAACCTTCAATATCATGGCCATAGGAAGTAATATCCGATTTTGGCTGCCAGTTTTCATCAAAAAATAAAATCAAATGATTGGTTTTGGGATCGATGATATGCTCCAGAAAATTATTGATCAAACCACGGATCTGCTTTTCCAACAACCCGTCTTTCCAGATACGGTACAAATTAGTGTAAGCTTCCAACACATGTAAGTGTGTGTTCATGGTTTTTTTTTCGTTGTAATCTTTGGCACTCAACCGCAAATCCGGCAATTCTTTCCAGTTTCGGGCAAAAGCTTCTATGTAACCGCCTTTTTCAGTATCGTAACTACGTTTTTCTATTTCGGAAAATAGTTTTTGGGCCATAGCCAACGCAAGTACATTTTCACAAGCTTTATAATACTCTGCCAGGCCATAAATGGTAAATGCCAGGGCATATATCTTTTTTTGAGTATCCAGCGGCAAGCCCTTATGATCTACTGTCCAAAATATACCGCCATAAATTCCATCAACAAAATAATTCCGGATATAGTCAAAGCTTCTTTTGGCCATCTCCAAATGTTCCGGTTTCGGGCTTTGATTGTAAGCTGCAGAAAAGCTCCATAGTATCCTGGCATTCAATACTGAACCTTTTGGGGCTTCTTTGTTAACCTTATTTTCATGGTCAACCTGGCCATAAAAACCACCATACTTTTTATCCAGTGTATAAGTTGTCCAATAATTTAAAATACTGTCAAGTTCTTTTTCAAATACAGTAATATCAGGCATCAGGTATTATAAGTTTTTGGTGTAGATGGCAGGTTTCAGTTTATTTTGAAAAATCATTTTAGGATCAGCATAAAACTTTTTGAAATCGGATGCACTTGCCTGGCCCGGAAAAGGCGCAAAGTAATGATCTTGTTTATAATTTCTCCATATTAATACGTAAGCCGTTTTATATTGTTTTAAGGCAGGCAGCAGCACTTGCGTCCACCAATTGGGGTCGGGGATGAGTACGTAGCCGGTTTCTGTAAGTGCCGGAAGCTTGTGGTGTTCTGTTGCTGCTTTTTCCAGGATCTGATAGCGGTTGTCCAAATCGGTTTTAAAATAATTTGCATCTTTTTCCATGTAGGCATCAAAGCCGATGATATCCACATATCCATCCCCGGGATAACGCTCTAAATAATCCTTTTCAGTTGCATAACCAGCAGCAGAATAACCAATGATCAGGTTGTGCAATTTTTTGTTTTTGCGGAGGTAATCTACCGTAAAACGCCACAAAGCGATGTATTCTTCCGGCGTACATTCTTTGCTTCCCCACCAAAACCAACTGCCGGTATGTTCATGCAGCGGGCGGAAAATAACCGGGATCATCTCCCCTTTCGGCCCTTTCAACTGGTTTGCAAATACGGCAAACTTATCCAGATATTTTACATAAGCATTAAAATGCTCGCCGCCCGGAATAATTTGTTTTACCGTATTAGTTGGTGTGCTCCAGGCTGTTGCACCGGTTACCGGATCATTAAAATGCCAACTGAATTCATTGATACCGCCACGGTCATATACTTCTTTTACATAGGAAATTATGTTTTTAAAAGGCACGCCGTCCAGGTTTTTTGCACTGTCCAACTCCAGATGGCCCAGCTCCCAGCCATATACGCCGGGATAAGAACCGGTAACACTTTTAATATCAGACCTGCCTTTTTCATAACTCCAGCCCATGCCGTAAGCCAAGTCGTCCTGATGGCCAAAAATCACCTTCGTTTGTGCCAGCTTTTGCATATTACTGTACAAAAATTTTGTTTCACCAGTTGCAGCTTTATCACTGGGCATACTAACTTGTGCAGATAAATTACTGGTAAAGCTTATTATTTTAAAAAACAATAAGCTTCCGGTTATTACTTGCCATGATCTGTTCATAAATACTGTTTTAATATGGAAAAGTTAAAATTCAGGTTTGAATGATCTGCAAATGTATTATCCAAACCCCTATTTCAGTCATATTATTTTAACAATTTTTTCGGCGTAAATATTATTTCCAAAAAATCATACAATATTTCAAAGTGTGTCATTAATACTGTTTTAACGTTGAATTAAAGCTATTTTAAGCCAATTTTAAAAGCAACAAATGCACACTAACGTTATACGGGAAATTACGCCGCTTACACAAAGCGACTGCTTTACCCTATTTTCCAGGGTCAAGAAAAAGTTTGACTTCCCGCTTCATTATCACGAAGAATATGAGTTGAACCTGATCCTGAATGCGAAAGGTGCCAAACGCATTGTTGGCGATCACATTGATCTGATCGAAGACTTGGAACTGGTTTTTATCGGGCCAAACCAATATCATGCCTGGTTTACCCATCAATGTCAAAGTGAAGAAATTACAGAAGTAACGATCCAATTCAATAAAGATTTGTTTGATGAAAAATTATTGAAAAAGAACCAGTTAAGTTTTATCCGGAACATGCTGGAGCGTTCTCAGCGCGGCATTATCTTTTCAAAAAGCACCATCCAAAGGTTGAAGCCCCGTATTATGGGTTTGAGCCAGAAAAGTGGTTTTGATTCTGTGTTGGAACTGTTGTCGATTTTGCATGATCTGTCAACTTCCAGAAATATGCAAACCTTGTCTGATGCTGCTTTTAACAACGAACAATCTCATTACAACAGCCGCCGGATAGAAAAAGCATTTGAATATATGAATGCCAACTTTAACCGGGAAATCAGCTTGGCCGAAGTAGCTAAAATTGCCAATATGCCCGAAGCTTCTTTCAGCAGGTTTATAAAAAAGCGTACCGGGATTACTTTTATTGACAGTTTGAACGAGATCAGGTTGGGCCACGCATCACGGATGCTGATCGATACGACGCAAACCATTGCAGAAGTTGCCTACAAATGCGGCTTCAATAATATTTCTCATTTCAACCGGGTTTTTAAGAAGAAAAAGGTTTGTACGCCAAAGGAATTCAGGGGTAATTATTCCGGCAACCGGATTTTTGTTTGAGGATTTTATGATGATAAAAGAAGTATCAGGATAGAAAACAGTACTGATTTTATTTTTAATTGTTAGGGCCTGTTTAAATTTACATAAGATCCTTCGATATGCCCAGGATTAATGCCAATGCTTCTTTTACCCTATAAAAATTGGTGTCTGCACTAATTTAAATAAACCAAAAACCAAATGCCTGCCATTTTTTAGGTGATAAAAGAAGCATAGAAAACATACTGAACAAATTTTAAACAGGCTCTAATTTCTTGAGTTTTTAACTCTTTTTGAAAAATCTTTTCAAAATTTGTCATGTAGGTTTAGATAATAATATGCAACAGCGGATTTATATTGACACATCTGTTTTAGGTGGTTATGATGATTAGAAGTTGTTTGAACTTATGTTGGGCAGAGTTAAACCGGTAGGCGGATTTTCCGGGTTGAACATTTTTTTGAAGGGCCGTAGGCTCGGCACATATTGTAAAAATGGGTTTAACCCGTTTAACTAATAAAATTAAACAACTTCTAAAAGAAAATAAGTTTAAACAAATCCCTATAAATTTAAACAAGCTCTAAGTTTCTCAAAAAACCTGACTTGCTGGAGATTTTTTCTATCCAACCAAGTTTTCTGATTTCTTTCCTGTAGAAAAGATTAAGCCAAAGCTTAATGCTGTTTTTATCCCTAAAAAATCTTGCCCGGGTTCAGAATTCCGTTCGGGTCAAAAACCTGCTTGATGCCACGCATCAGGTTGAGATGGATTTCTGAAAACTTGAGCGGCATGTAATCTTTTTGAACCAGTCCAATCCCGTGTTCGCCGGAAATAGTGCCGCCAAGCGATACTGTCAATTCAAATATTTCCCGGATACCGTTTTTGATCTGATGGCCCCAATCGTCATCGCTCATGTTTGCTTTGATGATATTGACATGCAAATTTCCATCACCGGCATGGCCATAGCAAACAGATTCAAAGCCATATTTTGTACCGATCGCTTTAATGCCTTTCATCAGCTTTGGCAATTCGGCCCGCGGCACAACGGTATCTTCTTCCTTATAAACCGAATTTGATTTTACAGAAACCGCCATCGTCCGGCGCAGCCGCCACAGTTCTTCTTTTTGTGCCGAAGAATCAGCAAACAACACCTCTAAACAATAATGCTGTTCCAGTACTTCGTTGATCTTTTCACAATCCGAAAAAAGAACATCCTGGTTGTTGCCGTCCACTTCGATCAACAAAAAAGAAGAAACTTCCGGTTTCAGGTCAAAGCTGATGGCGTCATGTTCCATCACCCATTCCACGCCTTTTCGCTCCATAAATTCTACAGCCGAAGGGATAACGCCGGCACGAAAAATAGCCGAAACTGCCGAACAGGCATCTTCATCCGTTTGGAACGAAGCCAGCAGCAGCAGGTCGTGCGTAGGTTTTGGCACTAATTTTACCACGATTTTGGTGATGATGCCCAGCGTACCTTCCGCCCCGATCATCAGTTGGGTTAAGTTGTAGCCGGAAGCAAATTTCAAGGTATTGGCGCCCGTCCGGATGATTTCCCCCGTTGGCAAAACCACTTCCAGGTTCAAAATGTATTCCCGGATCGTTCCGTATTTCACCACTCTTGGCCCGCCAGAACCATGCGAAACATTGCCGCCGATAAAGCAGGAACCCTTGCTCGCCGGGTCAACCGGGTAAAGCAGGCCTTTTTCCGCAGCAGCATCCATAAAAATTTCGGTGATCACGCCGGGTTCTACAGTAGCTTGCAGGTTCCGTTCATCAATTTCCAGGATGCGGTTAAATTTTTCCATCGCAATCAGCAAACCGCCCATTACCGGCAGCGCGCCGCCGCTTAAACCTGTTCCGGCACCGCGCGGCGTAACCGGGATTTGATGCTGGTTGGCCAGTTTCATCAGCGCAGAAACTTGTTCCGGCGTTTGCGGTTTTACCACTACCTGCGGATAAAAACGCAAGTCTTCCGTTTCGTCATGACTGTAATTTTCCAGGTCATTTTGATCGGTAAAAACAGCATCCGTCCCTGCAATTTCCCTGATCCGGTTCAGTATTGCTTCGTTTATCGTATTAAAACTCATGCTTCTTTTATCCAGGTAATTTCAACAAGCGAATATTTTACTTCGCCCGCCAAAGGCGGGTTTAATTTTTTGATGCCGACTTTTACCTTTTCCAGAAAAGGAAAATCAGTACGGATTTTTTCGATCATTTCCTGCACCAGCGTTTCCAGCAGTTTGCGCGGCTGCTTCATTTCTTCTGCCAAAATAAAATACAGTTTTTCATAATTGACGGTATTGGAAATATCATCTTCAACATCTTCGTTTTTAAATTCCACTTCCACATCTAATAAAAAGGAACTGCCCAAAATTTGTTCTTCGGGATAAAAACCGTGGTAAGCAAAAAACCTGACTTCCTGCAAAGCAACTTTAATCATAGCCGTAAAGGTATAAATTTAGCAGATTTGTAAAACGGTTTTTGATTTGGGTTACCAGACGATCTCAGCATCGCAACACCAATTTTTACCGGATAAAAGAAGCATGTCCTTATCTTTCGCGCAAACCCTTACCTTTGTCCCATGCCTTACAAAGATAGAGACATCAATAAAATGTATTATACCATGGGCGAGGTTTCGGCCATGTTTAATGTAAACCAATCGATGATCCGTTTTTATGAGAAGGAATTTGACATCCTTCAACCCAAAAAAAATAAAAAAGGAAACCGGCTTTTTACCCCGGAAGATGTAGAAAACCTAAAAATCATCTTCAATTTAATCAACGAACGCGGCTTTACGTTGCAAGGCGCGCGCGATTATTTGAAGCAGAACGGCAGCGAGGCAAAGGAAAGCCAGCAGGTAATCAGTTCGTTGGAAAACCTGAAAAAGTTTTTGCTGGAGGTGAAAGAACAATTATGAAGCTGCCCGAGCACCCGGCCGTTTTAGTGGTTTACAATTCGCGTTCCGGCGCGCACGAAAATGACCAGTTCCGGGATTTATTGGAGCAGAAAAGCAGGCAATACCAGTTCACTTATCAGGTTTTTGAAATGGGGACGGAAGATTGCGAAGGAAAAATCAGAAAAGACATTGCAGCTTTCCATCCGGATTTGCTGATTGCTGCCGGCGGCGATGGCACCTTGAACATTGTAGCAAAAATAGCACCTGATTACCAATTGCCGGTAATGATTTTACCTTGCGGATCGGCAAACGGTATGGCACGCGAACTTGCAATCCCCAATTCAATTGCAGCAGCTTATGATGTGCTGTCTAAATATAAAATCAAAGCGATTGACTTACTGAAAATCAATAATTTTATTTGTGTGCATTTAGCGGACGTAGGCCTGAACGCGCGTATTGTAAAACGTTTTGAGCAAGACCCGAAGCGCGGGCTGGCTACCTATGCCAAACATCTTTGGGCGGAGATATTTTTGATCCGAAGCAAACATTTTGAAATAAAATGCGATGAAAAGGTAATCAGGCGGAAAGCCGTTTCCATTACTTTTGCCAATGCTTCCAAGTATGGAACGGGTGCCGTCATCAACCCGACCGGTAAAATTGATGATGGTAAATTTGAATTGTGCATCGTAAAACCTTTCCCACGTTTAAAAATATTTTCGCTGGCCTGGAAAATGTTCCGCGGCACTTTGCAAACCAGCGAATATTTTGAAGTGATCAGTTGCACAGAAGCACATGTGAGCCATAAAAAAGGTGTTATCCTACAGGTGGACGGCGAAGTGATCGGCAAGGTAAAACATATCGGCATCAATATAAAACCTTTGGCTTTAAAGCTTCTTTTACCGGCTGTTTCTTAATCTAATGCTACCTGATAAACCATTTTTCCGTTCGCATTTTCCTCATCTACCACCCAAGTTTCGGCCACGGTTCTTTGGTTTGAAGTAAACTTCAGCTTAAAAAAACCTTTTGCTGCCAGCGCAAAATTGCCGTACTTCCCTTTTTGCACATAGGTGGACTTGGAAGCTGCACCGCTCACAATGTAATTCACGTTGTTTTTATAAATATGCTGCAGATTGTGTTCGTGGCCGGCAGCGTAAACCAGGCTGGGATGTGCACCGAAAATAGCTTTCAGTTTCTTTTTTAAAGCCCGGAAACGCAGGTTGGAAAGATCTTCCGGCGCACCAATATATTTGCGGTACAAAGGAAGCAGCGAACCTACAAAAGGCATCGGCACCAAAGCTTTTTTACGATAAATAGTGAGCGGAAACAAATGGTGCTTGAACTTGAACTTGCCGCCATGCAGCGAGTAACTGTAAATGGGATAATGGCCCACCACCAGCACTTTTTTGTTTTTGTTCCGATCTATTATTTCTTCCAGTAAAGTATAAAATTCTTCTTCTGAACCGGCAGCACAGCCATCTTTTGCACCAATCGGCCGAAAACCACGCTGAATCCACCATTGCGTATTGATAGCAACGATGGTCAGATCCTCATTCACGGAAACTTCTTTCGGACCGGGGCAACCGTTGGAAGGCAGGTAAACATTGGCACCGCCAAACAATTTTTCGATGTATTTTTCCTGCCGGACTACGTAGTCATAGCCGTCGTCCTTGCCTTTGTTCCAATCATGGTTTCCGGAAATAAAAATCACTTTCCCCGTATAATCTTTCACCGCCTCGTAGTGTTTTTGCAGCACTAATTCTGCATCTGCCCGCAGCCTGTCGCCTTTTTCGGGCAAACCATGCGGATAGATATTATCACCCAGAAAAATTACGGCGGATGGGTTTGGCGTATCGAGATGCTTAGTCAGCAAACTCAAAACCGGGTCAGGTTTGTACCGGGAAATATTGCCGGAATCGCCCACTAAAATCACTTCATATACTAAGTCAGACATGAGATACTGTTTTTATTGATATAATATTTTCTTTTAATAAAAAACGCATTTTAAACTATTAATTAATATTATTATAATTGAGTTAAATTAGAATTAAGACAATGGCTTTACTTTTCACAGATGCGTTTTAAAATTTTACTGCCGCTCTTATTTCTAATCACCTCAAAATTTGCTTTTGCACAAACGGCACAAGAACGTGAAATCGAAACTATTATTGAAGCCGCAGCAGAAAACCTGCCCGACGATTACGATTATTCCGACCTCATCGGCCAGCTTGTTAACTATCGCCAGCATCCGCTCAACCTCAACAAAGCTACAACAGCACAATTACAAGAACTTTTGTTTTTGTCTGCCTTGCAAATTTCAGCATTAAAAGAACATATTTCAATCAACGGAAAACTAATTGATCTGCTCGAACTGCAAAGCATTGATCTTTTTGACCTGCAAACAATCCAAAAACTACTGCCTTTTGTTACGATAAATTCCAACTTAGATTTCAATGCTGTTAATCTTGCAAATGTGTTTCGGTTTGGAAAGCAGGATTTCATCTTCCGTTATGGAGAAGTGCAGCAGCGGCAAAAAGGTTTTCTGATTCCAAAAAATTCCAAACTTTCGCATTATATAGGCAATCCGCAGAAGTGGTTAGGCCGTTACCGTTTTGACTTTCAGAACAGGGTCCAATTTGCTTTCAACATGGAAAAAGATGCCGGAGAACCATTTTATGCAGGTAAAAACAGCATGGGTTTTGATTTTTATACCGCAAGTTTATCTTTCAAAAATTTCGGTTTGGTCAATCGTTTGGTTGTGGGCGATTATTCTTTGCAATTCGGACAAGGTTTGGGTTTATACACCGGTTTTGCTTTTGGTAAAAATGCCGATGCCACATTGGTTCCCAAATTCAGCCGCGGATTAACGCCGTATTCTTCCACCAACGAGATTAATTATTTCCGTGGCGTAGCGGCAACTTTCAAATTTAAATCGTTAGAATTTACGCCTTTTATTTCTGATCAGCCGATTGATGCCACGGTGCAAAGTTCGTCCAATCCAGAATATATTTCTTCACTTGGCACCACTGGTTATCACCGAACAGCTACAGAATTAGCCAATAAAAATTCGGCAGGACAATTTGCTTATGGAATGAACCTTAACTATACCAACCACAATTTTAAAGCAGGGTTAACAACATACAACACACGTTTTCAATATCCAATCCAACGCAAACGAAATGCTTATAATAAGTTTGATTTTACCGGAAAAGAACTCGGCAACTTGTCTTTTTACTACGATTACAACTTCCATAATTTTTATTTCTTCGGAGAAACGGCCAAAAGCTTGGGAGGCGGCGCAGCAACGGTCAATGGTTTGCTGAGTTCGCTTTCCCAGAATATTTCAATGGTTTTATTGTACCGAAACTATTCCCGCAATTACAATTCATTGTACAATCAAGCTATTTCCGAAGCAACAGAAGCCCAAAATGAAAAAGGGGTTTACAGCGGGCTGAACATGAAGTTTTCATCGCGTTGGAACTTTTCGGGTTATGCTGATTTCTTCCAATTTCCATGGTTAAAATTTCAGGTAAGCCAACCCAATAGTTCAGGTTATGAATATTTGGGGAGATTGACTTATTCTCCAACTTCCCGCCTCATTGCTTATCTCAATTATCGTTTGAAAAAGAAGCAGCAAAACAATGATAACGCAAAAATCAAAGCATTGGACAATGTGTATTATCAGGATTGGAGGTTGGATATTTCTTATCCTTTCAGCAAGAATATTACACTTAGAAACCGGGCTGAAATTGTAAAATACCAAAAAGGTTTGCCTGCTGCAGAGTATGGTTTGATGCTTTACCAGGATGCCATTTACAAACCAAAAAGCAGCAGGGTTTCGGGCAATTGCCGGATTGCTTACTTTAAAACAGCCAGTTATGATTCTCGGATTTATTCTTTTGAAAACGATGTGCTATACAGTTACACCATTTTGCCTTTGCAGCATACGGGTTTTCGCTCTTACATAAACTTGCAGTATAGTTTTAAAAAATCGGTTGACTTGTGGTTTCGGTACAGTGCTTACTTGTACCGCGGCGAAACAACAGTTGGATCAGGATTGGATTTGATTGAAGGCAACAAAAAATCAGAAGTCAGGCTGCAAATGCGCTATCGGTTTTAAAGATGAAGAACACTTTTTTTATATCCGAGAATCCATTTTTACCTTTACTGATGCCTCTTTTATCGGGCATATTTTTGGGTGTGGTTTTTTCGTTTGAAAGTTTGATGCTGCTTTTAACCATCAGTATTTATACAATTGCATTCCTATTTGCATTCCTAAACTTTGGATATGCCAATTGGAGAATATACCGAAAACCTTGGATCGGCGGAATCCTGATCTATGTTTTTTTACTGTTACTTGGAATTTTATTTGCGGAGAAAAACAAAGAAATCAATCAGCAGGATCATTTCTCCAAGCAAAAATCAGATGCTTTGCTGGTCCGCATTATCCAGGAACCAAAGCAGACCAGCAACATACTCCGCTTCAATACTTCGGTTACGCATACTTCTTTTAATGGCAAAATTTTATCATCTTCCGGTAGTTTACTGGTTGCCTTGAAGTTGGATTCAAAGCAAAAAAACAATTTTAAATATGGCGATGAACTGCTTATTCAAAACAAGGTCAAACAAGTTGATGCTCCTTTTAACCCGGCAGAATTTAATTACAAGTTGTGGCTGCAGCATCAAAATATTTATTTCCAAACCTTTCTCAATCCAAACCAATATCAGCTCATTGCATCCAATTGTGGTGATCCGATAATCGCTTATGCACTCCAAGTCAGAAAAAATTTAGTCCTGAAATTTCAAAAACACTTGTATGATCCAGATGCAATTGCCGTTGCTTCCACTTTAATTTTGGGTTATCGTGCCGATCTGAGTCAGGATGTGCTCCAGGCTTATGCCAAAACCGGAACAATGCACGTACTTTCTGTTTCGGGGATGCACGTGGCATTGGTTTACATCATCATAGAACTGCTGCTAAGATTTTTAAACCGTAAAAGAAGCGGTATGATATTAAAAGCGGTCATCTCCATTTTACTAATTTGGATCTATGCACTGATTACCGGTTTTTCGCCTGCGGTTTGCCGCGCTGCCGTCATGATCACTTTTGTTATTTGCGGAAAAACGTACAACCGGCACATCAGTATGCTTAATATTTTGCTGCTTTCGGCTTTCATCCTGCTGCTTTACAATCCACTTTTTATAACGGATGTAGGTTTTCAACTTTCTTATCTGGCTGTTTTTGGGTTGATTATTTTGCAGCCCATCATCGAAAACCTGCTTAATTTTAAGCATAAACAGGTGCGAAAATTGTGGTCGCTCCTGTCGGTTTCGCTGGCTGCACAAATAGTTACTTTTCCGGTCAGCGTTTTTTATTTTCATCAGTTTCCGGTTTATTTTTTAATCAGCAACCTGTTTATTGTGCTGCCATCGGTGCTGATTATGTATGTTGGAATTGCATTCCTGGTATTTTCAAATGTCGATATGCTGGCAAAACCTTTAGGCTTTTTGCTCGATAAAATTATTGTTTTGGTAAACACCGGTTTAACTTGGATTGAAAATATCCCCTTTGGCAATTGGAATAAATTGTGGATCACGGTGCCGGAATACCTGCTGCTTTACGTCATTATTTGTTGCTGTTTTGGCTGGATAGTACACCGCAAACCTGCATTGCTGAAAATTGGCACTGTTTTTATCACCCTTTTTTTAGCAAGCTTTTCTTACAAACGCTATCGTTCCGCAAGTCAGGATGATATTATTTTTCTAAACCTTCGTAAAAACTTTGGGTTGATTTTTAAAAAAGGATCCGAAGCTTTTGTGCTTACTGATTTAAAAACGACAGACAAAATGTTTCAATATTCTATCCAACCTTGTCTGGACAGTTGCAAATCTTCTGAAATCCATCTCCTCCAACCGGAACGAAATTTTGCTGATGCTTCTTTTATCAGACAAAAAAACTTAATCCAATTTGGCAACCGGCTGATTTTTTTGGCTGATAAAAACTTTGAACACAAACAATTTCCGAAGAAAATAAAAGTAGATTTGGTATTGATCACCGGCAATCCAAAGATCGGCCTCAAACAAATTTCCAACAATTTGATTTTTGACCTGTTAGTGATCGATTCCAGTAACACGGATTATACGATTGAAAAGTTATCAGAGGAAGCCGCTTTGGACGGCAGAAAAATAATTATTTTAAAACGTAACAATTCTTACCGAATCAACTCTAATTGATATCTTGTTTATCAAATTAAGCTTGCATCTTTACAGAACGAATAATCAACCAAAAAATGAAAAACATGAATAACTTTAAAAAAGTAGCTTTAGGCCTGGCACTTACCACAATTGGTTTTGCGGCAAATGCACAAAAAAACATTACCGAAGGCCTAATTACTTACAATGTGAGCACGAACGGGCAGCAAATGGAGGCCAAAAATTATTTTAAAGGAGATTCATCTTCTTACCAGTTTCAGCAAGGCCCGGCTGATATTAAAATCCTTTCCGACGATAAAGTTGGTTTTTGGGCGATTGTGGTGGATGTACCCGTTGCTTCTATCAAAAAAGCGGCTATTGCCACTCCTGCTGACTTGGAACAAATGAAAGACCGGGAACCTTCTTTCACTTCAACCCCAACTACAGAAACACAAACTATTGCCGGTTACAAGTGCAAAAAAGTGCAAGTGAAAGATTCCAAGACTGGTTCCAATTATGATGTTTGGGTAACCAACGATGTATCTGTTCCATCAAACAACTTGACTAAATATTATAACAAGTTAGGTGGTGTGCCGGTGAAATTTTCTCTTTCACAAAGAGGACAAACGATGGACGTAACGATCAAATCGATCAGTGCAGAAAAAGTAAAAGCCGGAACTTTCGCTGTTCCGACAGATTTTGATAAAATTACTTTAACAGAATTAATGTCAATGGGCGGCGGACAATAATTCAAATTAAAATCCAACAAAAAAGCCTGGTGCAAAATTGCATCAGGCTTTTTTGTTACTTGGAATTGTTCTCCTTATAAAATCAATATCAAAAGAAGTATGATGATGATAATGGCACCAAGAGACAGATAAATACCGCCGCCCAGCCCTCTGGCCTGGGCTTTCATGGATTTTAATTCTGATTTTAACTCCTGCTTTTGCCCTTTGCTCAATTGCGATTTGTCCATCGCTTTAATCTCTTCCACACGGTTTTTTATCGCTTGTAGTTTTACTTCTTTCTGTGTATCGGTCAGCTTAATTTCTTTGGCAACCGGCTCAGAAACCACTGTTGCTGCACGTAAATTGCTTGCAGAACAAGTCAGCAATATTGCAGTCGATAATAAATAAATTTTCTTTTTCATGGTAAAAAATTAATGGTGTGATGATGAATTTATCTAATTTATACGCAAGTAAATTATTTTAGATCGAAATAAAAAATAAAATTTATTAAGTGCCCGATTTATGCAATTATGAAGATCAATGCTTGCTTTTTATTGATTAAACTTACAAAAACTTAAACCGCCAATCCTTGTTTGGATTGAAATAAACGCAAAATATGATGGATAAACCACAAGTAATTGAAGATCTTAAAAATACAAACAGCAGCTATTTTAATGTTGCGCCCGGTGTTTGGGGAATGAAAATTGTATTTGTAAATATTTACATGATCGCCTCTGGAAACCCCGAAAGCAAAAAATGGGTTTTGGTGGATACAGGTCTGCCAAATGCCACGCACAAGATCAAAGCGATGGCGGAAGAGCTTTTCGGACAAGGCACAAAACCAGAAAATATTATTTTGACGCATGGGCATTTTGACCATATCGGAAGTTTGCAGGATTTGTTGAAAATATGGGACGTGCCTGTTTTTGCACATTATCTGGAATTGCCATATTTAACCGGGCTTTCTGCTTATCCGCCAGCCGATCCGTTTGTAGGAGGCGGGTTGATGAGTTTAACTTCCTGGATGTTTCCGAACAAACCGATCAATTTGGGCAATAAAGTACATGCTTTTCCGGAAGAAGGGACACCGGGACTGCCTGGCTGGCGCATCATTTTTACGCCTGGCCATGCGCCCGGGCACGTTTCTTTGTTCCGTGAGAGCGACCATGTTTTGATTGCCGGCGATGCTTTTGTTACTACCGTTCAGGAATCAGCTATTGCAGTTATCATGCAGAAAAAAATCATCAGCGGGCCACCAAAATATTTTACCTGCGACTGGAAAGCAGCAGGCGTTTCGGTGCGGAAACTGATCGGTTTGCATCCGCAGATTGTAGCAACCGGACACGGAAAACCGATGGTAGGCAAAGAATTTAAACAAGCTTTGCAGAAATTGGGTAGAAATTTTGCCGAAGAAGCCGTTCCAGCGTACGGCCGATACGTAAAAGAAGCCGCACAAACTGATATAGAAGGTGTAAAATACGTTCCGCCTGCCAAAAACAATCCGATTATTACCGGAAGTCTGATCGGCGCAGCAGCTTTGATTGCCTTTGCAGTAGTGGTTGGAGTTTATAAAAAGTAAATTTTAGTGCATAAAAGAAGCATATCGTTTAAATTGGATATGCTTCTTTTATCGGTATAAAATTAGTTTTTCAAAGAGATGGTAAACTTGGCTTCAAAAACATGGCCGCGCCCTACTTTTTCAATTGCTTCTTTTTGCGAAATGTCGGTAATTTTTCCTTCCGTATCTGCATAACCTAACCAAGGTTCGATGCAAACAAATGGCGCACCGGGTTTTGCCCAGATGCCCAAATCTTTAAAATCTTCAAAACTGATACTTAAACTTTGATCGTGGTTTTTGCTGCGGATACTTACTTTTTTGGAGGTGATATTTTTTAAAACAAGTGCATCACGGTCGAACAAATTTTTGCTGAGCCAAAGCTTTCGGCCATCTGTCGGAACCAATTCCCTTTCCCCACTGAACAAACCATTTGCAGAAAGCAAGTGTGTTAACAAAGGTTCCGGATTTTCAAATTCCAAGTAATAATCTTCATAATTTTCATCAGCCTTAAAAGGAACTTGAAAAGCAGGATGCGCACCGACAGAAAAATAAACGGTTTGCCCGTCCTGATTAATTACCTTGTAGGTAACATGCAAGTCCTGTTCTGATAAATCGTACAAAACCTGAAATTCAAAACGGTAAGGATAAACCGCTAAAGTTGCTTCGCTGAAAGGCAGGGAAAATTTGGCATGGGTTGGATTGGAATCAATCAGTTTAAATTCTGATTCACGCGCAAAACCATGTCGGTTCAAATGATATCCCTGGCCGTTCACTTGTAATTCATTGTTGAACAAACCGCCTACAATTGGAAACAAATTGGGCGCATGCCAAGGCCAAACTGCCGGGTCTGCCTGCCATAAATGTTCCGTTTGCGTTTGTTTATTAAAAATCGAGGCCATCTCTGCTCCTTTTGTTTGAAAGGATATTTTCAAAAATTCATTTTCTATGCTGATCATAAGCAGTTTCGGTAAGGATTGATTTGGGATTATTTTTGATAAACCTAATAATTACCCGCTTTGTTTCTGTCATCAGGTTTTAGGTTGATGATTTTTAGGTGGTAAAAGAAGTATCGGAAGAATTGGTTTTGCTGATTATAATTGGAGCAAATCAAAATAAAATACAACAGAATAAATTGCGCCCGAACTTATCGTACTAAAAATACCCAGCCAGCTTTGAGCATGTTGCCGTTGCTGCCGGTTATTTTATAATAATACGTACCTACTGGCACCGGTTGTCCGTTTATTGTTCCATCCCAAAGTTTTGCCTGGCCGATACTTCTAAAAATTTCACTTCCGTACCGGTTAAAAACTTCGGTCATACTTCCGGGATAAGCCTCCAGTGCCGGTATGTTCCACCTGTCGTTCACGCCATCTCCGTTGGGGGAAAAAGTATTTGGAACAGCCAAGTCCGAACTCACATCCACCGTTACAGAATCCACCGATCCGCTGCAACCATTTTGCGAAACCGCATGGAGCGTGTAAGTGATGTTTTCTTTTGTCGTGACCAGAGGCGTTAAAGTTGTGGCATCGCTGAGATAAGTAGTGGGCGACCAGTAATAAGTAAACTGACCGCCCGTAATTTTTCCGTTTAAACGGACTGATTTTCCGGCTACTGTTTTTTTATCCGGGCCGGCATCGGCCACCAATGGTTTTGCCACGGTTACCATAACCGTATCGGTATAAATGCAACCATACCGGTTGGTTATCAAAACCTGATAAGCCATGGTAACAGCCGGACTGGCAACCGGATTGGCAATGGTAGTATCGGATAACCCTTGCGAAGGTTTCCAGCGGTAAAAGCTGCCGCCCGAAGCATTTAACATGGTGCTGCCCCCTTTGCAAATCGTTACATCGCTGCCGGCACTATAAGTTGTTTGCGGGTTGATTGCTACAATTACAGAATCTGTAGCCATACAACCTTGCGCAGAAGTAAGTACAACCAGGTACTTGCCAGCTTTGGATGTTGTGATGTTGGGAATGGAAGGATTTTGGAGGGAAGAAGTAAACCCACCCGGACCTGTCCATTGATAGGAGGCCCCGTTTACCACATGTAAATGGAGCGTGCTGCCTTCACAAATCGGCGTGTTGCCTGAAGCCGCCGGAACCGGTTTTGCATTTACCTGAACTGTAAGCGTGTCCGAAAATACATAGGAGCAGGACAAATTCCGATTTTCTGCCTTCACAGTAGCCAAACGGTATTGATAAAAACCTGTTTTGGCAGCTTGAAAAAGTATCGTAGTTGAAGTGGTGGTTTTCCCAGGGATGTCAACCCAACCCGTTCCGTTATTGGCATTTACCTGCCATTGATAAACCGGGTTACCATAAGCACCGGTGATGTTTGTGGTCAAAGTATAGGCCGCATCATCTCCTTGGCAAAGGTTTGTTGCCGTTGTAGGATTTGCCTGGTTAAAAGAAGCAATAATCATGGGCAAACAAGGCCGCAAAGTGATGTCATCCAAAGCAAGGTCATTGCCATCGCCACCAGAGTTATTGTTGATAATCCTTAATATTACATCTGTTGTATTTACCGGCGTAGTGAAAAAGGTGCTAAACTGCTTCCATTCCGGCGTACTGCTTTCCGTTATGTCGCCGGTATTATATCTTTTAATAATTGTGCCGTCTGTTGTTTCAACGGATAAAGTCAGGTTAACATTGACACCTTGCAATGTGGCTGAATTGACCAGGTTGATCACCCATGCTGCATATTCATAAGTAGTGTTCGGGCAAAGGCCGCTTACCTTTTTACTGTAAATCTTGTCGCCGGCTGCAGCACAATTCATAGCCATCATATAGCCGTTGGTATTTCCGGTGTGGTCCGGTATGGTGAACCATTGGCTATAATATCCGCCAGTTGTGTTCACGATGCTATATTGGCCAGCTAATATTCCGTAAGTATCCGTGTAGGTATAATCGCTTTCTTCAGGTAATAACGCCGGGCCGCGTGCTGCTCCGGCCCCAAAATCAATATTCAGGATTTTATCGCCCAAAACACCGCTACAGCTTTGCGCCGAGCTACGCAAATTAAACACTGCTAAAAACAGTATGACCATGATCCGGATTTTATTCATAGATCATCAGTTATTCGTCAAAATGCTATTCCTTCCACTCATCATTATCAACTTTGCAAAAAAATTGAAGCAATTAGTATTCTGTTTACGAAACTGAGAAAATTATAGTTTTAAGTTTTTGATATTCCTGTTTACATTTTTATAACTATAAAGCAATATGCAGCTTTCTCATTTTCTATAACTGAATGTGTTTAAATTTATCAGTTAAAAAATGACATGTGATTTTAATGTCGAAGCCATTTAACTTAAACATTTAGCCGCTATTCTCTTTTTATATAGCTAACGATACTTCTTTTACCACATCAATTTACGCATGAAAATTTACCAGCAATCCCTACAGCTTAATGCCAAGAAAAGGGGCTTCCACATCATCACCTCCGAAATCGTCTATTCTTTACCCCAGATTACAGAGATTAAAACTGGTATTTTACAGGTTTTTATCCAGCATACTTCCGCTTCTTTAAGCATCAATGAAAATGCAGATCCAACGGTAAGAAAAGATTTTGAAACGTATTTTAACAAAGCGGTCCCGGAGAATGACCCGAATTATCTGCATGATGAAGAAGGTCCGGATGATATGCCTGCACATTTAAAAGCGGCCATGCTGGGCTGTTCCGTCATGGTTCCGATCCGTAACGGACGCCTGGCTTTGGGCACCTGGCAAGGGGTTTATCTGTGCGAACACCGCAACCATGGCGGACAAAGAAGCTTAATAATTACAGCTTGGGGAGAATGAGGAAGGAGCTGTCAGCAATCAGGTTATCAGCAATCAGGTTTTAGGTATTGTCTGATGGCTGAAAGCTGATAACTGCCAGCTATAAAACCAACTGTTCATGCAAACGAAGTAGTGTTTCCCACGCATCTGCACACAAACCGGGATGAACTTTGGATGATTGGATGATGGTACTGCGGGTGGCCGTGAGCCAGCGGAAACGGGAAGCCATATCCAATTGACTGATCGGTCCTGCTCCTTTTACGCCTGAACAAATACGTTCCATAGCGAAAATATGTTCCTGTAGTTCCGGAATGTCCAAATTGCCGGAGAAAGCCTGCAGCCGATTTTCATTCAATGTAAACACAAGTTGCAGGAATTTTTGCTTTGTACAGAAAAGGATCACACCAACATTCAAAAATTCTTCCCGCTCTACCCTGGGTACCACGCGGATTACGGCGTACTCAAATACGTGCTGCTCTTGCATGTTGGGCTTCTTTTACAAAAATTTCGGACGATGCAATTCTCAACAATAAAAATTGTACATAAACCTGGCGCAGTTCATCCGCAGGTTCCAAGTCTGGTTCCGTTGTCAGCCATTCAATTGGAATCAGGGAAACGATAGTTTGGATCCGTTCTTGAGTCAAAATTGCACGAAATCCTGCATCTGTCAAATCCAATTCTGTGGCCCAGGGCAGCAGCACATGGTCTTTTACTTGTACAAAAGGCCGCTTGGCTTGCTCCTGCCAGTTTTCCCAGGAATGATGAAAGTATAAAGCTGCACCGTGGTCTATCAGCCACAGTTCCTTGTGCCAAACCAGCATATTGGTATTGCGCGGCGTGCGGTCTACATTCGTAAGCAGGCAATCCAACCATACAATTTGCGAAGCCAACTTTGGGTTGACTTGTGTGACCGCAGGATCAAAAGTGATGGCACCGGAAAGATAATACAAAGCCAGGTTCAGCCCGGCACTAAACTTCAACAAATCCTGTATTTCTTCATCGGCTTCTGTTCTGCCAAAAGCCGGGTCCAATTGGGCAAACACCAGTTCCGGAACTTGCAAACCCAATAACCTGGCGATTTCACCTCCGATCAGCTCTGCAATCAAAGCCTTCACCCCTTGTCCGGCCCCGCGAAATTTCAGCACATATAAAAACCCGTCATCGGCTTCGGCAATGGCTGGCAAAGAACCGCCTTCACGCAGCGGCGTAACGTAGCGGATTACATTTACCGTTCTAAGTTGTGGTTGGTTTTGATCCATAATACCAATATCCGATTACCTGAATTTCTAAAATAGACGGATCAAAATCCAGCCATCAGACAGCGCGAAAATTAAGATAAATTTCTTGAAAAACCAGGATTGAATTGTAAGGCCGGGATCTTTTAATAATTTATGCTGAACAGAAACTGATACTGTTTTTATCATACTAAATTTTGCCCGATAAAAACAGTATCAGCTAAAAAAACATTTTGGGTAAAGATTACTCTAATAAAAAATAAGTTTGAAGTTGTTTAAACTTATTTTTTTAGGTTCTGCAAGGATGCTTCTTTTAGGGTATAATTTGGGGGGGACACACCCCTAACCCCTCTCAAGAGGGGAAACCAAGCGGCCGGCCTTTCCAATCAAACAAAAGGCAGGCAGTAAATGCAAAACAGGTTTGGTGATAATACAGCAGTAGAAAGGTTGGTTTAGAAAGATGACCGCTATACTTCCCCTCTTGAGAGGGGTCAGGGGTGTGTCCTTTTTTCAAACGGCCAACAACCAGGCTTTTCATCAAAATCAAAAGTTTAAACAAGTTCTTTAAAAAAAATAACATCAATATTATTATGGTCAAAAGGATTCAAATTATCTTTAAAGAAATTTTATCCTGTTCTTGCTTAGAAGCCCTCCAATCAATATCCGTAAAAATAAAAAACGCCGTTAAACCCAATTAACAGCGTTTTATTAAAAATATAATTAAGACAGATAGCAGGACTGCCAGCCTTAATCTACAACACAATTATCTATATCTATACCGTTTGCATAAAAGGAACTGTATTCAATACCTGAAATTTGACGACAATAATTTCAAGTTTGTATTTTTTCACCTGCTTCTCATCACAAAAACTACGCGTTTGTATTTTGCCTTCCAAGTAAAGCAAGTGCCCTTTTTGTAACTGCAAACTATTACTGGCCGCAACTGCTTTTGGTATTTTAACATTGTGCCATTCGGTGAGTTCAAAATCTTCACCATTTTTTTTGATCACTTCATTTGTTATCAATGGGAAACACAACACTTCATACTCGTTCCGGAAATTATGCAACTGTGGATCTTTGCCGATAGTGCCTACAAGGAATACCTTGTTTATACCTGAATTTGTAAACATATTGCAACTGGATTTAAGTTAGGGTTCTTTGTATTTGCTATTGTCAATTCTACTTTCAAAAATTAATGTCCCCATTAGTATTAATACTCGTTTACGGGTGTATTAATACCTGTTTTGGGAAGGACGGAAAGCAGTTCTTTCACCTTATCTACCAATACCGATAAATCGAATGGTTTAGTTATGAAACAATTACACCCATAATAACTAAGAGGTTGAAGCAACTTAGGATAAGCAGAAAAAAGGATTACCGGAAGGTGGGCCGTAGCTGATGTGTTTTTTATTTTCCGGCAAAGCTCTCCACCGTTTATACCATTTAACAAATAATCGATAATCAACAAATCGGGCTTGTAGGTATTGACCGTAAACAATATATCATCCGTAGCTTGAAAAGTATTGACATTGAACCCTTCATAATCCAATACTTCTTCCATTACTTCCAATATCCCGGGATCATTGTCCAGAACCAATACTCTTTTTAGCATGTGTTTGTTTCTAAAGACTATTGAACAAAATTTTCAAAATTTACTGCATCCTTCCATCCCAACTCTACTATAATCCTGGTGTTGTGCAGTCCAAGTGCCATCTGCACTGGTTCTTGGATCAAATTACAATAAGCATTAAAAGGGCTGGGCAATTTTTGCAGCAGCGGATGTTTCTTGACAGGTTTTAAAGTAATGCCGACATAAGCATCCTTCTGATCGATACAAGTGGTTTGAGATAAAAAATACTTGTATCCTTTCTTGATCAAAAAACCTAATAAACGCGGGGTCAGTTTCGTTTTCATAGTTTTGATAATTCAACAGGACGAATCTCCTGAAATTATTTTCTTTTTTACTTAGTAAAAATACTATATTTTATTTGGATAACTACCTGTTTAAGAATAATTAAAGAAAGATTAAACCTTGTGCTATAATTGCATTGCAGCATTGATAAAAGCAAAAGGTCGATAAAATATTTGTGCCGAAATCAAATCTTGGTTTGCCACAAACATCCGTAGAAAACGGAGCTGCTTTGGAGGGAAATTTAGCAAAATAGCGTTCCGTAAAACAGCAAGTATCAGTTGATCAGGCTGTTAAGGATCGCATAGCAGATGAGTGCAGCCGTGTTTCTGGTATTGGTTTTGTCGATCAGGTTTTGCCGGTGCCCTTCTACTGCCATTGGTGGCTTCAGCAATAACCTCCAAAGTGGCTTCTTTTTCCAGAAGGGGTTTGATACCATTGCGAACCACGTTGTGATCTTCTACCAATAAAACGCCGATCATATTGTTAAATAATAAATATTGTTTTTTCAGGGTCAGCAACTACAATTGATGCGATAAATCTACACTGAGTTATCGTAACAAAAAGCGTTGGTTTTTTTTATAGGGATTTCATCCATATCTTGCCACAGCGGCTGGCGGACTGGCTTTCGGATTTACCTATTTTGCAACCTGTTACTACATTTGCAAAGCCTTGATTTTTAACCGATACTTCTTTTATCGGAATAAAAACAGTATTGGAAGTTGAGCTTTGATGGAAAATAAACAATTCTAAAATATTAAAAATTAGTTTTTATGAGAAAAAATAATCGGATACTTCTTTTACTGCCTTTAATCCTTTGTGCCGGTTTCAGCGTTATTTCAAAAGAAAATAACTGGACTGCTCTTTTTAACGGCAAAAACCTGCAAGGCTGGGATACTTATATCGGCCCTGACCTGGATGCTGCCGGAAAAGCGATAACCAATATCCCGGTTGGTTTGAACCACGACCCGAAACATGTTTTCACCGTAATTGACCAACATGGAGAAAAAGTAATCCGTATTTCCGGAGAAAGCTGGGGCGGGATTTCTACCCAAAAAGAATATGAAAACTTTCATTTTCAGTTGCAGTTTAAATGGGGGAATTTGAGCTGGGGACAAAAAAAGAACAAGAAGAAAGACAGCGGACTGCTCTACTTTGCCGTTGGGCCGCATGGTGCTGATTATGGTGCCTGGATGCGTTCTCAGGAATTTCAGATCGAAGAAAGCAACTGCGGCGATTACTGGGGCGTGGCCGGCGGAACGGAATCTGTAAAAGCAACCAGGAAAAACGACAGTACATTTGTGTATAACCCTGCCGGGCAGCTCACTACCTTTAGTGCAACCAGCAAAACCGGCCGCCATTGCCTGAAACAAACGGATGCTGAAAAACCTGTGGGCGAGTGGAACACGTTGGATTTATATTGCCACGGCGATACCAGCATTCATGTAATCAACGGAAAAGTAATGATGGTGCTGGTAAACTCCAGGCAGCAAGACAACGGACAGGAACTTCCGTTGAAAAAAGGGAAACTACAAATCCAATCTGAAGGGGCAGAAATTTTTTATAAGGGCGTCAAGATACAGCCTATCGCTGCTGTCCCTGCTGTGCTTTTGCAATAAAAAAATCAAAACTTGTTTTATAATAAGCAAGTTTTGGTTTGATGATACTGTTTTTACCGGTATAAATTATTTGCTCATATCGCTGTTGCTGATGAAAGCAATCCGCTTGCTGTCTGGCGACCAGGAAGGCGTGTTGATAGTACCTTGCCCGCCATATACATAAGCCAGCACTTTTGGCGTTCCCTGCCCACTGATCGGCAACATGCGGATATAAACATGTTTGTAAGGCGGATGGATGCCAGGCTCTACTTCGGTTTTTAGGAAAGATAAAAAAACCATAGACTTTCCGTCCGGGGAGATATGGGCGAACCAGTTGTTAAAATCATCATGGGTTACCTGCTCCTGATCGCTGCCGTCGGGTTTCATCCGCCAGATCTGCATCAAACCTGAACGGACCGAATTGAAATAAATGTACTTGCCATCAGGTGTATATTCCGGGCCATCGTCCAAGCCTTTTGTCGTAGTCAGCCGGACTTCTTTTCCTCCCGTAACAGGCACTTTGTACACATCATATTCGCCGTCGCGGTCTCCGCAGAAAACCAAACTTTTGCCGTCCGGCGACCAGCCATGCAAATAAGACGGCCCTTTTGGCGTGATTTGCTTTGGTGTTCCGCCGGAAATAGGAACCGTATAAACAATAGAGCCGCCCAGCTCTTTTACAAAATTGCTCAGCCCGATCATTTTCCCGTCAAAAGAAAGCACGTGATCGTTATTGTTGTTTTTGATGTCGCCGGTATTGAGCTTAGTAGGCTGACGGCTTGCCAGGTCAAAATTATAAAGCAAACCTTTGCCGTCGTTATAGATCAGGCTTTTGCCGTCTTTAGTCCAATTAGGTGCCTGGATAGAATTCGGCACAGAATAAATAATTTCCCTATTGCCGCTTGCAATTTCCAGCAGTTCCAGGTTACTGCCTAAGTTCATTTGTGTGGATTGGCCGGCATTACCAGCAACCGGAACCGTAATGCGGACATCGCGGAAAATGCCGGTTTCAGCAACATCCGCATTGTGCGACCCTACAAATAATCCAACATAAACATCATCGCCCAGATCTACATCGGATACTTCTTCGGTCACAAAAGGTTCTCCATACTTGGCAACGCGCATGGTATAAGTATTTCCTTTTCTTTCTAACTGAATAATGTTGGCATGTGTGATTTTAGATTTGATTTCTTCCGTTGTTGCGCCTGCCGTTTTTCTATATTGTAAAGAAGTCAGGCCGTCACCATGTTCTACCGCGTTGATTTGTGCCGAATTTCCATCCAGGCTTTTGCGCACCATCCAGCCAACTTTGCGGTGTTCTTCCACGCCGTTCCAGCCTGCAAACTCCGCTTTGGTATAAAGGATAAAATCGCCTTTCATTTTTTTCCACACAAAATGAAACTCATCATGATCGTTCCAAATATTAGTACCTGCACCAGAAATAACGTATTGCTGCGTTTGCGGAATAAAAGTCCCTGAACCGGGTTTTACGTTTTTCCCCACGTCGGTCTGCCCGTCAAACATTCCTATTTTTTGTGCCGATAAAGAATATGACCATAGCGAAACCAGTATCGGTAAAGCCGTTTTAAATAAATATTTTGTTTTCATGCTGTTTTTATCAATGAAAAACAATGCCCTGCCAATAATCTATCGCAAGGCATTATTTAGAACTTGTAAATCAGAAGCCTTAATGGTTATACTAAGTTTTTTTTGATGTAAGTAATACTTTGGGTGATGCTGTTGAACGGATCGCCAGGCGTTTTGTCCTGTTCTACAAAAAAGTATTTCAATCCGGCTTTGTCCGCGTATTTAAATATTTTTTTGAAATCGATAGAACCGTTGCCCACTTCTGTAAAGTTCTTTTCCGCGGTTTTGTCCATATCTTTTATATGCCAAAGCGGGAAACGGCCCGGATGTTTATTGATCAATGCAATTGGGTCTTGCCCTGCTTTGTTTACCCAATACATATCCATTTCCATTTTTACAAGGTTTTTATCGGTGTTGTCCAGCAATACATCATACGGAAACGTACTGCCTTGTTTAACAAATTCAAAATTATGGTTGTGGTAGCAAAACTGGATCCCTGCTTTTTTGCAAACTTCTGCTGCCTTGTTAAAATCACCGGCAATCTTTTTATAATGGTCGAGCCCGCCACGTTCCGGGTCAGATAAATAAGCGCAAACCATATACTTGATGCCCACGGCCGCTGCATCGTCCACAGCTTTGTCCCAATTGTACAGCAATGTGCCTTTTGCGGCTTCGCCGTTTGTTTTTTCTTCGCCCAGGCGATAATGGCTGCTCGGCATGATCAAACCGTTCTGTTTTAATACACGTGAGAATTCGGCTGGTTCCATGCCATAAAATTTTTGTGTTCCGGTATAAGTTGCACCTTCCACAGAGTTGTAGCCCAGTTTTGCTACTTTGGCCAATGTTGCTGCCGGATCGCTTTGCATAGCGTCCCTTACTGTATATAATTGAAGGCCAATATACTTGTGGTTATAATTAAGCAAATCCGGGGCGATGAGCAAACCGGCAGAATAAACGGCAGAAGATTTGAGAAATGAACGTCTTGTAGTCATGATTTTAAGTATTAATATTTAGTTTTATTGGTTTGGCAGCATCAGGGAAATGCTGTTCAATGATATAAATTTAAGTTGATATTTAAACAATATAAATTCTGTTGGTGTACTGTTTTTATGCCGGTAAAAACAGTATGCCCGATTTAAATTTGAGAGTAAGCGGCCGGAAGCAGAAACGTAGAAGTAATGTGCGAAACAATTTTATCAGGATATTCCGGCATCGTGCTGATCCTTTTCCAATCGGCGTTGCTGCCGAAGTTTTTCCATTTGACATCGTGGTCTTCCATACTGTCAAACGTGATCATGTAAGTTAAGTTTGGCCGCATCTCCCCGATCAAAGTTTCTGCAAAAAACACTGGCTTGAAATCGAGTTTTTTAAATATTTCTGTTTCGCCTTCCTCGTTAAACATTTTAATTTTCCTTTTGCCGAATAGCTCGCTTCCGCTTTCGTACCGCCGTAGTTCAAAAAACCGCTGCTTTTTCTCCGGGAGCATCAGCTTTGGGGTGCTTTTAAAAGCTTCCAGCAGCGAACTTTCGATCCGCTCATAAGCCGGTTCTGCTATCGGTGCCTGCAAATAAGCGGCTCCTGCCTGCATGTATTTTTGATCTTTCAACAAATTATCCTGTACTTTCAAATACGCATCCAGCGAACTAAAAGGGATCAACACAAATATCCTGGTTTGATCTGCTGGTTTCATTTCTGTAAACACGCCCACATTTTTGCTCCCCAATTTATTTAAAGCAGGGATTGCCGCATCCTGAAAATAATCTTCCACCAATTTTTGCTGTGCCGTGTCCTTCAAACTGTAAACCCGCAACTCATAAAACTCTTGGGGTTGCTGTTTTTGCACGTCTTTTTTTGATGCCGGTTGCGCCAATGCAGAAGCTATACTTCCTGTGCCGCCTGCTATGATCGCTGTTTTTAAAAATGATTTTCTGTTCATGGTAAATGGTTTATCAATATAATTTTTTCGCACTAGGTTGTCCGGTACAAAATAGTGGCAGGTTATTGCTGATGCTTCTTTTATCAAGATAAAATTGGAAAGCAGTTTTTCTAATTTAAGCAAAACAAAGGTTTATTGGTTATAATGGCTTTGGCTAAACTATCGATTGTTTATTGATTTTAAAAAAAACATCCACGGACACAATTAGTCGGCACCAATTGATTTCCTGATTAGGCATCTTCTTTTTACTTCAAAAGTTTTCAATAACAATCATCTGTTTAAAGGTTTAAATATAACAGAATTTTTTGAAAAAACAGGCAACCAGGGTTTTGCAAACAAGGCATACAAATTGGCAGCACAGCAGGAGATAAAATTTTAAAGATAAGCGTATTGTTTCTGCACTTATTAAGGGTAAAATCAAATTTTAGCATCAAAGCCGGTAAGATCATTATTTATAGAAATCATCTTGCTTCTTTTATAGATAATATTTTAACCGCCTGCCCGTAGTTTTTTCAGCCTTTCAGTGCCTGTTTAAATTTAAGGGCCGAAAAGTTCACCGTGCTTCTTTTATACCTTTAATTTTCGATTTGGTTTTTATACCGATAAAAGAAGCATAGAAACCCTGTTTTTTTTTGTGTGATAAAAGAAGTATATAAAATACACGGAATGAAATTTAAACAATCTTTTAGTATTAATTAAAAGCATATTTTTTGATGGAAGTTGTTTTATTAATTTATCAATAAAAGTGTCTACACAGATAAAAAAACGTTATTTTTTCCAAAATAAATCCTTTTTAATCAATAGTTTTATAAAAATAGCTGGTAAAGCTGAAAATAATTTCAGATAATGTGCGTATCTGTTATATTTGGTAAGAAAATTTATCAAAAAATCAACATTGTTAATATTAACCAATAATGACAGCAAAACTTGAATACATCTGGCTAGATGGTTACAAACCAACACAAAGCCTACGCAGTAAAACAAAGATTGAAAAGGATTTTAGTGGGAAATTGGAAGATTGTTCCAACTGGAGTTTTGACGGTTCTTCTACCCAACAAGCTCCCGGTGGTTCATCAGACTGTATCCTGAAACCGGTTTACATTTGCAGCGACCCCGAAAGGAAAGATGGTTTTTTGGTCATGTGCGAAGTATTGACTTCAGACGGAAAAGCCCATCCATCCAACGGCCGTGCATTAATTGATGATGACGACAATGATTTTTGGTTTGGTTTTGAGCAGGAGTATTTTTTATGGAACCCCGAAACCAACAAACCGCTTGGTTTTCCTGTAAATGGCTATCCTGCCCCGCAAGGCCAATATTACTGTTCGGTAGGTGCGCAAAATGCTTTCGGCAGGGACATTGTGGAAGAACATTTGGATGTTTGTTTAGATGCAGGGTTAAATGTGGAAGGTATTAATGCTGAAGTTGCAGCCGGACAATGGGAATTCCAGATTTTTGCCAAAGGCGCCAAAGAAGCAGGCGACCAGATCTGGATTGCGCGTTACCTGTTGGAAAGGATCGGTGAAAAATCCGGTGTTTCGATCAACTGGCATTGCAAACCTTTGGGCACTTTGGATTGGAACGGTTCCGGGATGCACGCCAACTTCTCCAACTCTGTTTTAAGAAACGCAGGCAAGAAAGAAACTTACGATAAAATTTGCGAGGCTTTCCGCCCGGTTGTGGCAGAACATATTGATGTTTATGGCGCTAATAACGAACAACGCCTGACCGGAAAACACGAAACTGCCTCTATTTACGATTTCAATTATGGTATTTCAGATCGTGGCGCTTCTATCCGTATCCCTTTGGCCACTGTAGAAAGAGGCTGGTATGGTTACCTGGAAGACCGGCGGCCTAATTCCGCAGCAGACCCTTACAAAGTTGCTGCACGTATTGTTAAAACAGTAAAATCAGTTGTTGTTGATGATCATGTATCTGCTTTTGTAGAGTCTGAATTAGCATAAACAATTCAGGTTTTTTATAGGATTTAAAAAGGTGCAAGTTTAAAAGCTTGTACCTTTTTTGTTTTATTTTGAAACCAATTATCCCCAATAAAAAAAGAAAAAATAAAACTGTAATCCTAAAGTTTAGGAATACTAAGAGCCAATTTAAATTGATACAAGATCCTTCGATATGCCCAGGATTAATGCCAATGCTTCTTTTACCCTATAAAAATTGGTGTTTGCACCAATTTAAATAAACCAAAAACCATTGCTTACCATTTTTTAGTTGATAAAAGAAGCATAGAAAACATATTGAACAAATTTTGAACAAGCCCTAAACAATTTTACAAAAAACCTAAATAACATGCTTACCTTGTGAGGGTTACAAATGCTTTGGAAAACAAGCTAATAGATTTTATGGAAACTAAAACAGACCTCAAACTGGCCGTATTAATTGATGCCGACAATGTACCTTATGCAAATGTGAAAGAAATGTTTGAGGAAATTGCCAAATACGGCACACCAACTTTTAAAAGGATTTATGCCGATTGGACAAAGCCAACAGTTTCCGGCTGGAAAAATGTGCTGTTGGAAAATGCCATCACGCCGGTTCAGCAGTACAGCTATTCTACCGGGAAAAATGCGACGGACAGTGCGCTCATTATTGATGCCATGGATATTTTATACACCGGCAAAGTGGATGGTTTTTGCATCGTATCCAGCGATAGTGATTTTACAAGATTGGCTACCCGATTAAGAGAAGCCGGCATGAAAGTTTTTGGCATTGGCGAAAAGAAAACTTTAAACCCTTTTATCGTAGCTTGTGATAAATTTATTTACCTGGAAATTTTAAAACCTGAAGTAGCTGCACCTGAAGAAAAAAAGGGCAGTAAAAGAAGCACCAAAACCAGCACGGCCAAAGCAGCAAAAAACCCGCTAAGCGAAGTTGACCAAGGTTTGATTAAACTGATAACCGATAGTATTGTGGATTTGGCCGATGAAGAAGGCTGGACTTTTTTGGGTGAATTAGGCAATTTAATGCTGAAAAAGAAACCCGACTTTGATTCGAGGAATTACGGCTACACTAAAATGCTGCCCTTAATCAAAAGCCTGCACCAGTTTGAAATTGACGAAAGGGAATCGGGGAAAAATCATATTAAGCATATTTATGTGCGGAAGAAGTAGGGTTATGTATGTAACGATTCTTCCAATTTAAGTTTTAGTTCTTCGATAGTTGACCACTCAAAACAATTAGTTGGCGTAGGAGCATTATGATCTATTAATGATTTAAGTAAGTTTTCTATAATATCAAATTTTTCAGAACAAGTAGAAATTGTAATCAATGCATTATATGGTTTATCTATTTTTATTTCTTCTCCAAAATAGGCTTGTTCAAAATTTGGAAGCGAACATAACAAACGTGCTTTTGTTCCTGTAGGACGTGCATTAACTGCTTCTAAAATATTGGAGTTGTTACCCCAAGCAGGATTTGCTTTATCTCCACCTTTTGTTAAAGGTGTATCACTATCATGTAAAACAGAATAACCTGAACCAAAATGATTAAGTATTTTTACTAAAGAAATAATAGTTGCTTTACCTCTTGCTCTAATAATATGAATATTCTTATACTCTTGCTGTTTTATTACTTTTATATAATTAAAAGCGGTATATTCTGTGTCACCTTCAACAATTAAAACTTTACCACCAAAGAAAAACTCTGCTACATAAGGATCACAAATATTTAAGAGTTTTAGGTTAACCTTATCATCGGGATTAAGTTGTACTTTATCAGGTCTGAATACGGTTGTACCTTCTACTTCTCCATTAGTATTTTTATCTACCCGAACAATTGTAGTGTTATCTCTGGAAAAATCAATAAATATTGGAGAGTGCGTTGTAACCATTACTTGCCAGTTACCAGTCTTTGGCAGATCATATAGAACATTGCAAGCATCTCTGATTGCATTTGGATGAAGACAAATTTCAGGCTCATCGATAAGTAATAGATGAGATCGAATACTGGTTAATTCTTGCGTATTTTTTTTATTATTTTCAGAAATAAATTTTAGAGCAATCCAAAGTAACGTTCTGCGAGCACCACTACCTTGTTTATCAATAGTGCTTAAAAATCCATTTGAAGGCCCCATTAACAATTGTGGATCAGCACTAAAAAGATTGAGTCAGGTGAATTTTCTGGGGACTTGTTATCAAGCAAACAATTTTTGTAATCTAAACAGGAAGAATGCAACATCGGTAACACCCCTTAAATTGGCTCTGAAGTTTTTAATTTTGGAGTTAAAG